>Ga0315899_10000645_pt1 | contig 41630 bp, 26 predicted proteins | sample LakEriMetagenome_2_FD_203518 | JGI IMG/M metagenome (GOLD analysis project Ga0315899, IMG submission 203518) | Freshwater fungal communities from buoy surface, Lake Erie, Ohio, United States - Buoy 4 MA112 | ecosystem: Environmental > Aquatic > Freshwater > Lake | place: USA: Lake Erie, Ohio...
TACTATGTCCAATATCTAAAAAATTATCAGACTGTAATTCAGACCAAATATTTTATGTTTCAGGAAGTTTAGGGGACCTACCAATAGGTGGAATAATTTCAGTCTTTATAAATAATATAAGTTATTGCGTAACATATTCAGATATCGTCAATACCGCACCAACTCACTCATTAACATCAGTTGAGTCAGGAGATTTAATAAATTGCGCATTTTGCACACCAGGTGTTAGTCCTCAAGTAACACCATCTAATACGGTTACACCTACACCAACTAAAACTACAACACCAACACCATCTTCACAATTGTATACTTACGTATACAGAGTTTGTAGAAGTTACCCATTAAATCCAATTATTGTTATACAATCTCAACCTGTATTGAATGTTAGTTTAGGTCAAGGATTCACATCTCAACCGACTTCACCGTCATTAGGTAAGAAAGTAACATTTATTGATGTAATACCAGGTTGGAATCCTAATTATCCTGCAGATATTGCATACACAGGTAACTATTTTGGGGTAGCGTCAAGTATATCTGACACTCCAAACTGTCCTCCATCAACATAATAAATCGTAGTTTACAAAATTGATTAAATAAAAAAGGGTCTCAATTGGACCCTTAAAATTTTTTAGTTTTTTTTTATTTAGAATTAAAGTAACTTAATACAACAGTATACGCATCCGTCATATCAAAATTTTCTTTCTTTAACGTATTGTTTCTTGTATATAACCAAGTTATTTGGGGTTCACGTTTTGCAACTAATTCCCATATGACTTGTTTTTTATCTATATCTTTAGGATAACCTCCAAACAAAACAAATTTACCTTTACCATTCTCCTTTACTAATTCAGGAAACGCATTTTTTCTAGAATTATAAGTCGATATATATTCAGGCACAATTCCTAACACATCATAAACTTCTTTAGTTATTAAAGTGTTATATCTTAATAGAGTTCCTATTGTGTATACATTATTTGAATTAAGTAATGGTTCCTCAATTACAACTTTAACAATTCCTAAATTTTTATATTGGTCCAATTTTAATTTAAACAAGTCAGACTTTTTAAGAAGTTCTTCTATTTTGTCTTCAGATTTAGGTTTAGGTTGTGGAGAAATATGAGTCAATTCTAATAACTCTTTAGTTTGTAAATCAAAAAGTGCCCAACCTATTGTTTTAGTAGACACATCTAACCCTAATATTTTAGGGTTGTTTTTAAGTTCTTTTTTTGACATTAAAAATCGTATTTAATCATTATCTGCTGTATACCACTTCTTTGAGTGGGTCTTTGCATTTTTGATATAAAAATAAGGTCATTATCAGAATCGTAAAGACCGATTTCATTAAAATGTGGAGTTAATGAATTATTCCAAGATGGATTGCTACTATTTACAAACATTCCTGAAGGTAAATTAATTCTATATTTCATTTCATAGATAGTCGCTTGTATATCAGTTTCAATGTTACCATAAAAATAATACTCATCACCAAAATTTAAACCTCCACTACTACCTAATGTTGGTATGTATAAAACACTACCCATATCATGAATTGATGCATTATCATATAAATCAGAAGTTATTGTAAACGTACTTTGATACAATCCTTGGGGGTCAATGTACCCGCCGATTGTGTATCCACTTAGTTGACTAGTGAAATCAATTTCTCTCCAAAGATTTGGATTTGGGTATTCTCCTGTTGTAACTTTTTGGGCAATAACGTAAAACTCTTCTGCAACAAATCCAGTAACCCCATCAATATTCATACATCCAAATTCATTATTAAATATTAATGAAACATCCATAGCGTAGTTAGTACATCCACTAGCAGGTCCTTGTATTTTTTGATAGTATTGACAATGTAAAGAATTTGTAAACGTCCCGTTATTATAAAACCCATATGACACCCATAAGGTTTCCCCATCACCACTTAAAACACCTGTACTTGTAATATCTCCATTACATATATTAGGAGCAACTAATGTTACTTTTGGAGCGGGTAAAGTCCAATTCCTATTTGATTTATAGGATAACGCCGCAATTATTTCAGCATCATCAATAACAACTAATTGGTCATCAGGAAATACTTTACCAATTCTACTTGGTGTTCCACCAGTATTTAAATAATTGTCCCAAAGAGTGTAATATCTAATACCAGGATTATTCATATCAGAATTTTTACTCGAGTAAAGTAATCCCTGTTCCATAAATCCTCCCCCATTTACAGGTGGGTCAATATAAAAAGTTTCACCTAAACAACAATTATCACTTTTATGCCACATTAAAGTTGGCACATGAAATTTAAAATTTCTAGCTTGTCCTGTTTCTCCAGGATTATTTGGGTCATACTCTTCAACTGCAAATTTTTCACCATAAAAATTATTTATCGCTTGATTTGTAAAGTGTATAACAGCAATTGATTTTTGTTCTTCAGGAGTTACCGTAATCGGTTCATCATATGAATTAAAATAGAACACTTCAGTACTTGCCGATTGTCCTAAAGAACTCATGTAACCTAAATATTCTTTTGTACCTATGTAGTCTTTTGAAGTATAATAATTATAATCTTGATAAACCGCGTTATTAAGACCCGCAATACTCTGACTCCATATTATATTCATGTTCCAAACAAGTGAAGAAATTTGGTCTGTATAACATAAAGATTCATAATTCACAACATCGTCGTTCCAATGTCCTGCAGGTGTAATTGTATCATAAAGTTCAGTCATCCCTGAAGGATATACCATTATTCTTGAATTAGCGGTCGTTGTAAAATTTGTAAAATCAACACATGGTCTGTCCAAACCTATTAAATTAGTACCTGAATCGTAGTAAGTAACTCTATAAGTAAGAGTTGGGTAACAAGATTGATAACATGAGCAAAGGTCTGATTGGTTATAAAAAATTGTAACAAAATCACCAATTTCAATAGTTCCATTCGCAGTTGAGTCACAAGCCAAAGGATTCGAAACTCCGGATATTAATAATCCCCCGTCAAGTAATGTTGTATCAGTTTCAAATTCACTGTTAATAGTATACGCCGAACAAGGTTGTACATACCAACAACTTGAGTCTCCTGAAAAAAATCCTCTAGGTTCAGCGGAGTTATAGATTGAAACATATTCAGATTCCATGTAAGGTATCCCGTAGGTATTACCTGAAGTACCTTGCATATAATACGGATACTTAATATAATTTTTTGTAGACTGTGGGAATCCAGTATTATTTTGAGCGTTATATGGTGGCATCAAAACTTTAGAAGTTGTTGATACTGAGTTAGTAACTCCAGTGTAAGAAACTTCACTATCACCTATTTGGAAATATTGGATGTTTAAATTTCCTTGTGAAATCTTTCTTCTACCAACATCTGTAATTCTAGTTGAGATTAGTCCTGATGTGTTTTGTAATATATAACCCATATATAATAATTATTCAAATCTAAATTTTATGTTAGAAAAACTGAGCCCCGTAATTAGCGGTAACACCAAAGTTATTATTACCAATCGTTGCCGTAGCACAACTAGCTCCGTAGATTTTAACATTTCTAATAGTGTACTTTAATAGGTATGAGAATTTTTCTTTACAAATTAATGCCCCAACATTTTGACTTATAAATTGACTAGTTATAGATAATGATAAATCAGTATTTGAAGTGTTATAGATTTGTACTGAAGAATAATTCTTTACATTTGTTACTGTGGATACTGCACTGAATGCCCCCCCACATGAACCATTATTAACAATATTGTTTGTTGTAGGTCCATCAGTTGGTACTAATGTTAATAATCCGTTAACTACTGTTTCAGTCGTATCCCATGTAACATGTGTTTCAATTGGGTATACCGGACTTTGAGTTATTGCCTCGGTATACTCGATATCAAGTTCAATATATACACCATCAGGTAATGCGGGATTTATTGTTATTATACCATTTCTGCCGTTTGTAATTGGTGTGGTAAATAACGAGCCAGGTTGGGCAAACCAATTAGTCGACAAATAATTACCAAATGGTAACCCGTCCGCGTATAAATTCACAACATAATTCTGAGAAGACAATTGTGAAATTGTTACTCCAACATTTACAACATTACCAACACTATCCTGAACATATAATGTGTAATTTCCTGAAACCAAGTTATTAAATAATGGCGAATTTTGATAAGTTATATTATTAATTGAATACGTATACGGAGACAACCCTCCAGTAGCAGTCGCTAATATTGTACCATTATTTGTACAAGAATCAGTTTTACTAACACTTAGAGATAATGGTAAACTGGTACAGTCGCCTAAAGTCACTGTTATTGAACCGCTAGTTGTATTTCCTCCACCCAAGAATGACCACCCTGTTGTTGGTATTGACGATGGAGAAGCGTTAGAAATAAGTAATGGAGTTTGGTTACCACAAACAGGTAAACCTGTCATTTGCCAATTGGTTCCATTGTATATTATAAAATATTGCCCATTTTGAGATAACCAAGTATTATAAGAATTATTAATTCCATTATAATTAAACGTGATTAAATATTGTAATTTACAATAAGTAAATGACATACATAAATCAGGTATAAAACCAATACTTTGAGTAGGAGTCATTGTTGGGGTTGGTGTTGTTGGTGCACCTATACTTGGACTAACAGATGGAGTTTGAGTCATAGTTGGTGTCACTGTGGGGGTTAATCCAGTTGTTGGAGTAACTGTAGGAGTTATAGTTGATGTCGGCGTTAAAGTTGTCGTTGGGGTGGTTGTCGATGTAGGTGTTGGTGTTGGAACATTAAATCCGCAAGTAATTGTTGTTGTAAAATCGTTATAATAATCAGTAACAGTTGCAATATATGAACCAAAAGATATACCATTTAATGTTTGAGATGTTTGCCCATTGGACCACTGAATAGTATACGGGGCAGTTCCTCCAGTAATTAATAGAGAAACAATTCCATCACTATATCCAATACCTGAAGGTTCTTGGACTACTTGGCATTGTACCTCCATTGGGTATATTGTAATAACGTCACATTCATTTTTACCTGTTAATCTTAAACTAACGGTAACTTCAGGATATGGTGTTCTTGAAACTGAGATTGACGGAGTTACAGATGGTGTAATTGAGATAGTTGGAGTAACTGTTGAGGTCGCAGTTGTGGTTGGTGTAGGCGTAAAACCTACACTTTTTGTTGGGGTTGTGGTTTTAGTAGGAGTTGTGGTTTTAGTAGGAGTTGGTGTAGGTGTTTTTGTCTTAGTAGGAGTTGGGGTCGGTGTTTTTGTCTTAGTAGGAGTTGGGGTCGGTGATGCGGATGCACAACAATAACCCGGAGCTGAACCGCATACCGCAGGAGCATTCAATACTAAACTCGCAGTATTTGCACCGTAATCATATCCTGAAGAAGATGGTCCAATTAAATTTTCAATTATAAAACAAAAGTTATCACCTTCAACTGATTCAATATACCACATTTCACCGGGTTGTCCACCACTTGGCATGTTGATGATATATTGAGCCCCGTCACAACAACTAACGACTAAATAATTATATGGTGGTACAAACATCATTTTCTATATAATAAATAATACTAAATAAGTTTTATGAAAAATAAATCCATTATGGTTTTACAGTTACAGTCCAATTGTATGGGGAATTTTTTAGGGCCAAATAATATGGGTTAGATAAACCACCTGTCGGGGATTCAGGTTGTGGGGTTGACGTTCCAGTAAATAATAAAGTTTTATTTGTTAATGTATTAGCGGTAGCTAATTTATAAAAATCTTCTAACAAGAAATCCACGGCAGCAGTTTTTAAATTTGTCCTAAAGAAATACCCATAAGTAAAACCTGTCAGAGCCGAAAAAGAATTAGTCCATCCTGATAAATTAGTAGAAATACTGATATTAAAATTTTTCAGAGTTTTAGGAAAATTTCCTTGTATAATATCTGACGAATCTTTAAACCCAGTTGAGTCCAAGGACAGAGTTACTAAATTCGTAACCGCACTTAAATTAGTCGCCGCACTTAAAGTCGTATTACCACCTAAATCAATATTAGTCGCCCCCGTCATTAATCCAAAATTAATATTAGTAAGATTATTAGCGTTAAAATCGATTGTTCGTATTGAAGACGGGAAAGTCTTAGTCCATCCAGTTAGTCCAACTCTACTTATATCAAAAGAATTCAAATTTGTGGAACCTGTTAATTCTTGTGTCCATTCAGGTATATAGTTACCTGCATATTGATTTTCAATTGAGAAAGTCACTAAAGATGTTGGAACATTACTAGTATATCCCGTTAAATCATTATTTTGTAATCTTAATGTCTGTATCGAATTAGGAAAAATTGGGGGGATTGAAGTTAAATTATTATTATTAAGATATAGTGTAACTAAACTTGTGTTTCCTGAAATTGAATTAAGGAATGAGGTGAGACTATTTTCACTAAAATCTATAGTAACTATTGACGTTGGGAAATTTTTAGTCCACGCAGTTAGTCCAACAGAGTTAGCCAAAAATGTTTGTAAATTTGTTGCTCCCGTAATTTCAACATTCCAAGTAGGTAATGAAGGGTTCCCAGTCCCTTTATTAATATTAAAGTAATTCATGGACGTTGGGAAATTAGAAGTATACCCTGTAAAATAATTACTATTAGCGGTTAGGTCAGTGATAGAATTTGGAAGTATAGGTGGTAGGGTCTTTAATTGGTTTCTATCAACTCTTAAATCGGTCAATGATGTGCAACCTGATATAGTTTCAGTAATACTAGTTAAACTATTGGTATATAAATTCAATTGTGTTAACCCTGTGTTATTTGACAAATCAGGTGAGAAATATTTAAATGAATTAACACCTAAGCTAAGTCCTCCCTGTTGTTGTTCCATATCAATTATGGAAACTTGTGTTGGGAAATTTGTTGTCCATCCTGTAAAACGATTTGCATGTAAATCAATTCTTGAAACTGTAGTACTAGAACTAAGTGGTGTTAAAAAATTTATATCACTTAATTGACCGTTACTATATATGTAAAAAACACCTCCAGTTTGAGGAGGCGCGAAGTTAAGATTTGTTAAACTTGAGTTTCCAACAATATCCATTCTCGTAGGTCGTGAAGCCGTAGTATATCCCGAATAATTAATAGTCGCCGAGGTAAAATTATTATAGTTATAAAAAACATTCTGTAATTGAGTAATTGATGTTGGATTTAATATTTCAAAATCAAAAGTAGTTGCCGAGTTATATTGATAACTAAAAACGTCAAACGCACTTGTAAGTGAAAATTTAAAAGTGTCTACAGTAGAATTAGTAATATATATTCCGTCCAAACTAGTAAACGCGGTAAAGGTATAATTATTTACAAAAATTTCAGATATTTTATCCACATATATATCCCTTAAACCGTCAGCGGAATTTGGAAAAGTAGGTGACCCATATCTTAAATCATATATTGTTGTAATATAATCTGAAGGTACATAACTTTTACTTAATGCGACTAAATTTGTAGCGCCAGTGTAAGAAGGGTTAGTAATTGAATAATTTAACGGAGCGGTCCCATCTCCAAAATCTACCGTAAATTTACTATTTAATTTAGCGTTTAAAGTTATTGACTGAGGATTTAAACCATTAATATTTTGAACTTGGAAATATGGAGGAATTGGAACTGATTGACTTGGAGTTATACTTGGGGTAATACTTGGGGTAGGTGTTGGGGAGGTAAGTGGTGCGGATGGGGAGGGAGTTGGGGTTGGTGTGTTCGAAGGTGTTGGTGTGGGCGTTGTTTGTACAAATTGTAATTCTTCACATCCTTCTGAACTCTCAACGGTAACTTGAACAAATGGTAATAATGACCAATCCGATGGTATATCTACATATATTGTTGGTGGAACATACGATAATTCGTAAGCAGCTAAAAAACAATTATTTCCATAATTATCACAAACCGTAATCACATAAGGAGGTTCTCCTGTTATATTTGATATTGTTATATAACAACTCATTAACGATAAATATTAATTAAATCATTTGTATCCATCCACTGATTTTATAAATATAAAGACCATCAGAAAAATCTGTTTGATATACAATTAATCCAGAGGTCGGTGATGAAATTGATAGTCTTTGTGTTTGAGTCATTCTTGGGAACAATACACCCTGTGAGGTAGATGCAACTTCTAATATTGCAGCAGTACTTGATGGGGAACCAATTGACACCGTAACCCCATTATCCTGAATTTGACTATTACCAATTGAGGTTAATCCTGTCCATTTAGGAATATAATTCACAGTTCCTGAACCTGTGACTCCAGATGTAACGGTTCCCCCACTACCTGAACTAAATTTTTTCCAAACCGCACTTGAGTGTGTTGCGCCGCTAACGTCTTCAATTGTAGACGCAGTCCAAGCATTTATAAAATTTTGTCCCGCGGCGGTTGTATTATTTATTAGTGTTCCAAAATCATAGATTGTGACCGCGGTTGTCGCAGTAACTGCGGTCCATAATGATTCATAGTTATCAATTCTGAATTGATAAATTTGGTCATCCTCGTAAACATAAGCTAACATACCTAGCCTTCTTCTTCCTGAAGATATGTTATCAGAATTAAGTGTTAACACATCAGGTGAAAAAACCGCACCGGTACCTTTTGTAAATTGAATCGGTATTGTATTACCACTAAACTCAATTGGTCCAAATGTTGCTGGTGGTATGGTGTATACTAAATCAGTAAGATTAAATACTTCCATGTATCCACCGACACCAAGTACAGAAAAATTAGTTCCGAATGTTTCGGACCTTTCAACAGATTGTACTCCGTTTAGTTGTTCTGAACTTATTGGGTTTTTATATGGAAATGTAGACATATACTATAATTATTAACTTACTGTGTTTCCTTTGAAGTATATGTCCGAAGTATTCAATAAATTAAAATTTGTTGACGGGTAAGTCGTATATACCCTATATGTTGTTTGAGGTATTGTAGTTCCAGTATATGTAAAATAATAAGAGTATATTGTTGGTTCGGTGTTTACAGTTGTAGGAGGCATTGATGGACTTGATGTGTTATAATCAATTTTAGTTTGGTATAATCCATTGGTCATTCCGGTTGGAATCATCCAAGTGTACCACGCTTTACCCGAAACAGTGTCCTTAGGGACTTTAGTCGTTTTAAAATTATAAGCAACAATCGCATTACCAAATGAATCATTTCCACCCGTTGTTTGCGGAACATCTTGATTTATAATTGACGGGAACAACCCTGAAGTCCATCCTGAGAAATTAACATAAATATTTAACTCTTGATTAAATTTACTTTGATTAAGTGCAGGTGTACTACTATTAGTAAATCCATAAAAAGTTTGTGAATTATCAAACATCCATTGACCAATATTTGTACTACCAGATTGTGGTTCTATAAATAAAAACGCTTTAGTTGGTGGTAATGGGGATAATGATGGAGTGACAGTAGGAGTTAAAGTGGTTGTCGGTGTGTTAGTTTTAGTTACAGTTGGAGTTATGGTAATTGTAGGAGTATTAGTTGGTGTTGGTGTCGGTGTTTGTGGGGTCGGAGTATTAGTTGGTGTTGGTGTCGGACTTTGAGAAGAGGGTGTAATCGTTGGTGTTGCAGTATTTGTAGTCGTTGGTGTCGGACTTTGAGAAGAGGGTGAAACTGTAATTGATGGGGTTGGTGTTAACATTGTTAATGTATTTTGACTAATACAACCATTAGCATCATAAACTCTAACTAAAACAATTGGGGCCAAACTATAAGGTTCAGGAACTGCTAATATTAAATTGGGCGGTATGTATGAATCATAATAACCAATTACTTGACAATTAACTCCAAAATAATCACAAACCTCAATTGTGTAGGGAGGTTCTCCTGTAATAATATTTAAATTTATTAAACACATCTATTAAGATTGACAATCTAAATCGTACTCAATTTTTAAATCAATGTTTATGTCCAAATCTTGTAACACATCATAACTCAAATTACAATCTGAAGATATTATAACAATATTCATAGATGAATCTATTGACACATTTCCAACTCCGTAAGCACCATTTAATGCGGATTGTATTGATTCAATAAATAACCCATCAGTTGGTATGTCAGTCAATGAATATGACGTATAAAACAAAGTTGAGTAGGTTTGAGACCCTATTGTTACTTCAGTTATAAAATTAGCATAATTTAAAATACAATTAGACCCCTCAGTTAAATCCTGATATCCCTCATTATACATCTGTAGTATACCTCGTTTTTGATTTGAGGTTTCCGTAAACACTTGCTCACATATATTGAATATTTGATAGGATGAACTAACTAAATTACCACATGTTACTGATATTGATTTTGTCAACACGCATCCATTTAAATCGGTTACCGTTAAATAATAGTTACTACTCGTTAAACCAGTTAAATAAATACCGGTTTGTGAACCTATTGATAATATACCTTCAATTGTACTAGCACTCCAATATAAATCAAATGGTGGGGTTCCATTATTTATAATCGCACTAACTGTACCATCGGAACCTAACCCACAATCTGTCGAATATAGATTAAAATCAACCTGTGATTGATTACTTAAAATAATACTATCAGTTTGAGTACATCCATTCTCATCGGTAACAATTATAGTATAGATACCAGTGTTTAGACCACTAAACAAATATGAGGTATCACTGATAAGACCTGAATTTTCAATCCCCTGTAATTCATAACTAAATAATGTAGAATTAACAGGTATTATATCTACTAAAATAGTACCATTTTCAGAATTACATGTGGTCCCTGTTGACGATATCTCCATTGAAAAATCGGGTGATTGCTCAATAGTGTACGTATCCGTATATTCACAACTACCCAAATAATCTGAGATAGTTAACGTATAGGTGTCAGCGGTTAAATTTGTAAATTGATAATTATTAACTTGTGTAACAATTGTGTTAACCACGCCACTACTGTCTTCTAATATATAAGTAAAAGGAGGGTTACCTATTAAATTAATAGATAATGAACCGTATGAAGTACAAGTAACATTATTTGTTACAACTGAAATCACATTAAAGTTACCTTCCATGGGTACTTGTACATCTTGTGAGAAATTACAAATCGCTAAATCAACCAATTGGAGAGTGTATGTGTTAGCCGCAAGTCCTGAAAATGTATAAACATTAGAATAACTAATTGCGGAATCCCCGTTTGATAAAATATAATAATAAGGTGGGGTACCTCCAGAAATATTAAAAGTTATTGTACCATCGTCAGATAAACAACTAGCAGGTGTTGCAGTATAATAATTTAAACCTAAAGGGGGTACAGTATTAATTATAGCAGATTTAGTTACTTGACATCCAGTTGAGTCTGTAACTATCACACTATAACTACCTGCGGATAGTCCACTAACAGTACTAGCAGTAATACTTGGGTTTAGTACGTTTGAAGACCACTGATATTGGAATGGTCCTGTTCCAGTATTACCTGTTACTGTAAGTCGACCATATCCATTATTACACGATGAAGCGTTTGCGACAAGTAAACCAAAATCAAATTCAGATGAATTTCTAATTATACAAGTCTGACTTGAACATTGACATCCTCCATAATCGAAAAGAGTAACTTGATAAGTACCTGCCGAAAGACCATCAAAATACGCAGATGTTAAAAGTCCGGGTACTGGTGATAGAGGTGGAGGAGCATCTTGTGTTACAAAACTTGTTAAAGCGCTTGAGATATATTGACCCTCTTTATATAAATAAGCAGTACCATAAGAAGAGGCGTAAGCGGTTGTTGCGGTTAATGAACCATTTGGTAAATTACATGTTGTATCCTGTACATCTATCGAAACACAACATCCCGTACTTACATAAAAACTAATATTATTAGTGTTGTTAACAGGTATTGATTGGTCACTAACATAAAAACTATACGACCCTCCAGATAATGAAGTTATTGTTGTCGCACTACCCGCTAATATAATAGGTGATAAAGACGGAGACAACCAAGTTATTGTATAATTAGGTGTTCCACCATATATTGTTAACCCTAACGCACCTGATGAATTGTTCTGACAATCACCTGTTATTTGTAATCCATAATTTAACGTTATTGCCATTAATTACATGCTAATGAAAAGTTTATACCTACGTTTAATTTAAACGTTTGATTTAAAAAATCTTGCCCACAATCCAAATTTTGTACATAAAGTGTAGAATTACTAATATAATAACTTAAATTAAAATTATTTAATTGTGGTAAATAATTGTTAAGTGCCACAACCCATTGACCCTGTGTTGGGTAAGCTTGCGGTCCAGTTAACCCGTATCCTTCAAAGAATGATTGTTGTATCAATTGATTTCCTCCAACATTAATATCCACATACCATATACTATATAAACTATTTAAATCACAATCAGTAAATGTAAATCCAATCTCAGATAAGTAATTATTTAAAGTCTGATATAACACATCTCCAAATGATGGTACTGAAGTTAACCCGTTATCCCAAGGATAAATTGAACAACTAATAGTTTCATAATTACAATCGTATGAAAATAAAGGTCCGGTCGCATTACAGGTCTCACATGGTACTGGAATTATTTCACAACCTTGTTGTCTTCTATAAACATATTTTTGTCTATGAAAAACTGAATTTTCTAATTTAACACCTGTGTTCCATATTGTTGTAGCGGGAACCATTTGTTCAATTAATCTAATCCAATAGTCACCCAACCCTTCAACGTATTCAATTAAATTTTGATATGAAAATTGGTTTGTTGGAATATTAACCGCCTGATTAGATAAAAGATATTGCCAAAATATTGATTGTAATTTTGGATACCCTCCTGTTTTACCGTCAGTTATAAACAATCTATCTCTAACATTTATCATGTTTTTGATAAAATCTTGAGCAAATTCAAAAAATGTTTTTTTCTGAGGTTTAGGATTAATTACAGTTCTGTCAAATTGGAATCCGCAATAAACCAAACCATTAACACTTGTTCCTGCAGTGTAGTTACAATTACCTAAATTAAATCCATTTAAATAATTCTCCGATGAGAAATCCGGTAATCCCGTATTTGGTATTGGGAAATTTGAAGTCTGAGAAACATACCAAACATCATAAAGTAATCCTTGTGCTGGATTTAAATATAAATCAACATTTTTAACGTTAAGTATTAATCTATCGTCACCAACATAATAATCAGAATTAAATCCTGCATCGGAATTTATTCTAGTTGTGTCAGTCGATACCCAACTTTTTTTATTGTCATTAATTTTTTGTAATCCAAACCCAAAATTTAAATATGGAAAATCCATATATCTTTGTAGATATGGGTAACCATATGTAAATGGCGACAATTCTGTTTGTACATTAAAATTTTGCCCGGTAAAGACACTTGTAGTGTAATTTATTATTTCAGAACTTCTATGAACAGGTGTAGATTCAAACCATCCGGCACCTATTTGAAAATAATAACTATCACTTGCATTCACCATAGAAGGGAATCCTTGCTCATCCACAGGATAATCAGTTCTTGTAGTATCAGTTTCTATTACAGTATTTGTTATGGTAAACGCAGTATATATGTTTCCTTGAATTGAATATGTCGAGTTTGGATTCAAGACCACAGACTCCTGTATATACGACCCTCCAGCAATTAATTCATATCTTTGATTGAACTCACTAATATTAATTTTTTGGTCAGCAACGTATACTGTTTCATTAAATTCAACTATCGCATCAGGGGCACCTATTAATCTTAATAAACTTTCTATAGATTTTCTAGTACCTTTAGATTTAAAAAGATAAGCGGAATTCATTATCAAATTTCTAAAATATTGATAATTTAATTCATCAGGAGTTGGATTCGAACTTATACCATCAAAAAGAGGTGTTGGATTAGTTGTAAATAAAGAGTCTAAAAAATTATCATTTGTGATTGGTGATATATCCGTATTCCATCCTAAAGTTTGTGCTAAATTTTTTAATAGTTGAGATGGTATATCATTCCCAATGTTGTAATTTACTGAAGTCATATTCGCGAGAGCATCAATAAACACTCTTGTTTCATCAAAACTTCTCCCGTAAATTTTTAAAACTTTATCTAATTTTTGGTCAGGAGTGTCAAATTCAATTAAAGAATCGGTAATTAAAAATCTTGCAATTAAATTAGTTTTATAACTATCAAAATTTTCAGCAATTTCATTTAATTTTTCTAAATAAACTGTAAACGAGTCAGTTAAAATGTCCAAATTCCATTGTCCAAATAATGGCCATGTAATTTTATCAGTAGAATTATAAACATTACCACTATCACTTTCTAATGGTACTGTAAACTGTGACGTATATATTGGAGTTGTTGACCTATCTAAAATAAAATTGTCAACATAATCTAATTCTAAATTAAATACTTTATTAACAACATCATCATTTGGTCTTATAATTAAATAATCATAAGTAAATGGATTAAAGTTAAATGGGTTACCTTCAACAAAAACAGTTAATGTTCCAGCAGTTAATGAACTTGTTGGTATAATGTTATTTATTTGGTAATTTTCTCCGTTAACTACTAAAATATAATTTGAAAATTCTACAGTTAAATTTCTTAAATCTGAAACTTTTATTTCCCTACTTGACAAATTAACCGTTGAGTTGGTAGTGAAATCAATTCCAAATGGATTACTAATCGATTCAACATCAATTTCAAACTCTGTAAGATTTTCCGTTGTGTCAAAAATTATATTATTAGCGGTAATACCTGTAGTAAAATCAGGTCTATTTTGACTGATTTCTAAAGCAGCAGGGAAATAATTAACTATGTGTTCAATTGATGCCGAAAATCTTTTATTTAATGGTCCGTATAATGTAAAACTTGTTACTTCACTTAAATCAAGATTTGGATAAACTTCAAAATTGTTAGACGTGATGGCTCTTGTTTGACCAAGAGTTGTATTCATACTTTCCAAAGATATCGGACTTGAAAAAACTCCAGTTTCAAAAGTTCTGTTAGATTTTTCAGTGATAGAATTTGTAAATTGGAAATTACCTTGCGTAAACCCACCCCCCTGTACAAGTTGGAAACCAACTAAGTTATTGGAGAAGGTCCCTGAACCTGCGGCGGTCTGTGGTGGACATGTATACTTTGTTACAGCCATTAAGCGATTATATTGTCATAACTTTTACTGAAATCGATATTACCATCTCTATCTTGTCTAACCTCGTAAAGAAGTTCATTAAATTGGTCTCTGATTTCGTATAAGTTGTATTGTTTATATATATTATTACTTGAGTCATAGATAGTGTATATACCATCATCCATTGACTTAGTTTGATTACCATAAAGAGCCAATGCTAATGTCGAAGCATCATGTTCGACAATCTCTACATCTAAAGTAACAGGATTAAAAAAAGTATTAGTAATTATAATACTTTGTCCAGGTACTCCAATGTATGGTGTTGCATTAGGTTTATTTGTTGGTGCCGATGACGGTGTTAATGTACAAAACATTAAATTAGACGCGTTATCAACATATCTATACCTAACAACTTTTTGTTGTGTTGTAGTAAGATTTTGAGTTACAGGTTCACAGTAAAAACTTGAGGTAATGTATCTAAAAAAATTAGGTACTTTAGTACCGTCAGTGTTTAAATATTCGACTCTAAATCCAACTAATCCTTGTGTAACAAATTTATTACGATATTGGCTTGGAACATTTGAAATATCAATAATAATACCTTTAACATTTGGAAGTGCGGATAGAACTCCACAATCACTTATTTCAGTTCTAATTTGAACTGGTCGTAAGTATAAAGTATAAATTCCTAATTTATTAAACTCATTTGACGGTAGTTTTAAATTGTACAACCCTCCTAATATTTCAACATTTGGATTCCCCCCTGTACTACTATTATTAAAATAAGGGGTTAGTAATGTTGAAGAATCTAATTTTTTTAATACAAAATTTTCAGTATAGTCTCTTGATGGAGTATAATGTAGTATTATTTCAACATCCGCTGGTGAAACATCTGAGGGTCGTATTGTACCGTATGAACCTATTGCCATAATTAATATTGTTTAATTTTGAAGAATTTATATCCGTATTTAATCAAGTCTCCCATATTTTGTACTTCCCCTAATCTTTGGGTTGTTTCAATACCTGAATCTTTTCCTCTTTCAATAAATACATTTGAGTAAATTTCCGGTTGGTCAATTACACCTAAAAGATATTCATTTTTTGTAATTGCCGATTGAATCAACATTTCAGATGTTAATCCACTACTTTGAGCATAAGAAATTGTGGTACCATCATTAAAATCATAGTAGTCAATATTATTAATTGTATACCCGGTATATGTTCCATTTGGGTCAATTCCAAAAATAACACCTTTATAAATTGAGTTTACTCCCACACCTGAATATATAGGTTGATTAACTATATATTTTTGGGGTCCGTAAAGAGATAGTTCTGAAAGTTGTGACTTCGTATTTGCCGTAACATAAAATGGTACTGAAACATAATTTGAACTTACTTGTTGTGAAATTGTATTTTCAGCGTCCCCATTAAAAATAAAATCATAACTAACTGGAATATCTGACCATGACCCTCCCTGAGGGGTAAATGTAACTTCTCCGTAAGGATTGTTATTAGGTATTAATTCATATGGAACAGTTATTTTTTTACCAACTTCAATTATACCCCATGGATTTCTCTGAATTAATTTAATAGTATATGTATAAGGTACTGAAAGATAGGTATGAGAAACAGGTGTTGGAGCAACCACAGAAATAGTTTGTAGTGGTGAACCGTCACCCCAATCTACTTGGTATGTAGATTCTGATAGTAATTTTTTTTGTACCATCTCAGACGTGTTAAATAATTCTACATTATATGACCCATCGGTTTGAGTAAATAAAAAATTAGTAACAACATCCTTTTGTAATAAATCACCATCAAACCCATCGTAATAACCGTAATCAATTCCAGTTTGAAATAATGGAATTGGTAAACTTAAATCTGTTAGTAACGAGTCCCCGTTAGTTCCTCCACTTAAAATATTAGTCATACCTGATATCACACCATAAGAAACGTTATCAACAATAACTGTTCTAACATCTCCAGTAATAACTTCAGGTGAGATTTTATATCTATAATATTGAGTTTCCATTATGGGTTAACATATTCATAAAGATTTATTGGTGCGGTGTCACTACCTATTGGGTTATTATTATTATCTATGTATTGGTATGTATAATCCGAATAGTTTAACACAACTTTTAAAAAAGAATACTCATCAGGATTAAAATTATTATTAGTAAATGTTGACGGGTTAATTGTTAAAAAACTTTTAAAATTTCCTTTAGTCCCATCAAAAAATTTAAAACTTGCATAAAATTCATTTATGTTTAATAGTGTCGGGTCTGATAAAAAATAAATAAAATAACCTTCTTTATCTTTTAAATAATCTAATTTTAGATATGGTATCTTTAAATTAACAAACCCATCATTAGCATACCAACTTGGAAATATCTGTTCTGAAACTATTTCACCTTGTTGCGTAGGTATTATTACTGTGAAAACTATTTTTTGGTTCTTTTTTTCACGAGAGTCATAAAAATCTAACTTGTAAAAAGAATTTGAAAATGAATTTGTATTGTAATAAATTTGTTGGTATTCAAATATTGGAGAGTAACTTAAAACCCATCCATTTAATGGTCCACTATAAAAATTAAATTTAAAATTAAGACTGGACCCCGAGTAAACACCAAATGGGGAAATTGGTTTAGGTTCAAACCTTGTAATTTCATAATTCTTAGGTGTTCCAATTATTTCGTTAACTACCTCATTTTGAATGACCTCAACACCCATATCTAAACCTAAATAAGTATTATCCGTCTCAACAGGAAATACTATTTTATATTCATTGTTGGTATTTTGTATTATTTTAAAATTATTCACAGTCATCAGATATTGGTTGATTAATAAAGTTTATGTTATTGTTCGCAATATTTGACCCCTCAGGTAAAATTTTAAATATAAAATTATCGTGAACATAATGACTATTATTTGTAAACGGATTATCAACCCCAACATTATTGGAATCAATATACCCATAAGGATACAAATCCCTCCAACGATATTCTTGTTCTGATTGCGAATAAAACGCGTAATCAGGAATATCAACAACATTTTCAGTTATTGGAGCAGTTTCAATATAATCAGAAAAAACTCTAAGAGTGAATTTATAATGTGGTTTATAATAATAACCTTTTGGATTAATTTGTGATGCAATTGTTGCGTTATCATCTATTAAAATGTTTCGATTTAAAACAAATTTGTGATAAATTTCAGAAATTTCTCTTTCTTTTTGTTCGAAATCATTCCATTCACAAAACGCCCCATCTAAAAAATCACCAACATTTAGATTATCATTATAATAAAATGTAAAAGTGTTCCCGTTATCGATTTTTTGATAACTTGAAACAGTTATTGAAGTGTCGGAATTACTATTATTTGGGTTTCTTCTCCAATAGGGTGATAAATTTTCATAGTCAATATTAAATTCCCATCCTTGTTTAAGAGAAGTATTACCCTGATTAACTGGTTCATTAAACCACCCAAACGAACCTTTATTTATTATTGTATAATATAACTCAGTTAATGGTCTATTTTGATTATCTTTTATCCCATTAATATCAATTTTAAATTTATTTGTTAAATTATAAACTGTGGTACCTTCTTTAAATGCTACTTTATTTAAATTATTTGTAGTTAAAGCAGCTGGAAAAAATTTACCATTATCAGAAAATATTTGTCTTTCAAATCCTGCCGGAGTTATTACTAAATTTTCATAATCATTTAAAATGATATGTTCTCTAATATAATATTTTGAGGTAGTTTCAGTTAAATTATCAGGGTCAATAACTCTTTTGAACGTACCAATAGTATCAGCATTTAAGAATCCATTTAGATATCCTATATTTTGAATTGAGAAATAATATTCCTCAGACCCAACTGTTTCATTACCTAAAAAATAAACTTCAAATATATTAGTAACAGTATTATTTGATGGGTTAGTATACGATACAGATAGTTGAACATTTTCTCCAACTGATAGTCCATGTTTGACAAAACACTCAAAGGTTATTAAATTTTCACCATTAATTTGTGAGTAGTAAGTTTTAAATGGGATTCCATCTCCAACAACCCAATTAGTATAATAACTATTATAATTTGATAGAATCTTAGTGTAATTATTTTGATATGGATAAGAAATATAAAAAGACCAATTTAAAGTGTCAGCTTTATTTTGAGGAAATAATAAGTGAGGGGTACCAAATGTAGTATAACCACTTACATTATAATCATTTCTCGTTAAATCAAATTCTTTAAACTCAGGGTATCCTCCCCAATATCCATCATAGTTAGGTTGGAAACTCAATTGCTGGTAATAATTTTCATTAACATAATAAAGATTATTTCTAAATTGAGTATAATTAGTCTTACCAGTATACGTATTTTGAAAAATTACGGACAGTTTTGAAGATAGATTAAAATTAGTAGACTCTTGTCTCTCTTTATCAAAAACATCATTTAAGAAAAGATTATAATTCCTGTCATACTCAATGATTTCTTTTTGTTTAGATTGCAGACTTATGTCAACATAACTATCCAATTCAGGTGCCCCCTGAAACCTTTCAGTAGGTAGGACAATAGATATTTTATTATCGTTATTCAATTACAATTTCACTATCAACATATTTTATGTAGAATAAATCTACGGCAGTTCTACCTCTTTTTAATCCAAAATAAAAATGATAAGGTGAACCAACTGTATATTTGTCTTCAGTTATATTACCTAAATCTTCTCTTAAATTACCATCACTATCTACATTATAAATAAACCCTTTCATGTATTTTGCTTGATTAGATTCCGCCATAAAATATCTTGAGGTATTTTCGGTCCTGTCTAAGTACTGTATATTTCTTTGGAAGAATGTAGTGGTATTACTATTTATTGGTTCTGTGTACCAATCATTCTTATGTGAACCAAAAATAACTTCTTGTCCTAACAAAGGGTATGGAATATTAATCCCTAACGGTAACTCTATAAATTCGGCTCTTGTCATATAATCATTCTGCCATTGATAAAATGGTACAGATTGACTTACTTGAGTATATAATGTAACATCATTTGGTTGGAATGGTAATTGAGCGTTTTGATTCCATACAATTCTTTTTGGACTAATTGCATCTCTCTTACCATTATCACTTTGGAAGAAAATACCTATCGTGAATTTTGCCGGTGTTAAGAGTGCAGCAACACCTCCTGACGCCAATGCAGTTAACAATACATTAATATCAAAAAGATTATATATTGGTATAATTCTTATTGAATTTGCCGATGGGTATCCAGCAGGATTAAAAGGTTTAACACCGTATTCCGAATTAATTGAAATCATTTGAGCTAAATCAGCATTTATTTTATCCGGCTCTCTTGAGTTTCTATCTCCAAAAAAGTTTTTGGTAGGGTCTCCTCCACCAACTAATAAAAGTACTGAAGGATTTACTATAGCCAAACTTATTGCAACAAATGTGTTTACGGCCTGTTCATACGCAGTTTCAATTTGTCTTGATGCCACAAAAAAATTGACAATATCGGTAATGTCTCTGAAACTTGACGGTGTTAACGTATTCGCAATATATCCCGAGTATCCCACTCCTTGAACTAATTCTTGGGTATAATTAGTAATTGGTCCTAAATTTATGATTGTTGTTGGAGTTTTTAAATTTCTAAAGTTTCCCCTTACGTAATTATTAAATCCAGCAATTTCATTTCTTTGTCGAGTCCTACCACCTATAAAACCATATCCGTACCTATAAGGACTACTTCTATAATAATAATTTTTTGAGTCTTCATGAAAGACAATAATATCGTCACAATATTTTCTGATAGGAAACCCGTCATCATTTAATTCAGTAATACTATAAAATGTTGGCATAAATAGGTTACCACTAACCCAATTATTAAAGAAGTGATACTGAATACCTTCCATACATAAAAACAAACTTGTTATTGTTCTCTTATACCATTCATTAACCCTGAAAAAATCCCAAGGAATACCAATAATCGGTATGGTTACCAACGAATAACATCCTTTACCATTTTGAAAATACGGTACCCCTAATGGTCCCGTAGTACAGTCAGGAAAATCATCAATTATAACAACTCCATCATTATCAATGTTATAACATTTCAAAGGCACCGCACTTGCACATTCACTAAAACTTGCAACTACTTGGTCATTCAACGACCCTAAAGTAGAACCGTCAGAAAATAATGCAGTTTCTAACTCAATACCATCAACACTACTTGAAGAAGCATATACCTCACCTGTGTCTGAAATCCTAAATGCCGAGAAATTTCTATTTTGGAAAAATAAAAAATGGTTACGTTGAGCGGTAGTCGTGGTAGTAGATGTTGGTAGTCTGTCTGAACGAAAAACAATATTTGTAGGATTATCTATTAAAGTTTTACCAAAATTACCATACGTTCCAAGAGGAGCCCCATTTAAATAAGACGGTGAATAATAAACTGACCTACTTTTTTTCCATTCATTATTATCACCACCAAAATGCATATACATAAAAGAACATCCATCAACCGAATCACCCATTAAATCTCCACTAGCATAGTGTAACATATATGCTGACCCACCCCAAGTAGCCCCTCCATTTTCACCTACACCATTAACAAGTGCATTATCATTAGGCTGTGGTGGAAACCCCCATTTATTGTCACCTTCCCATTCATAGTGAGCAGTGAACGCGTTACATCCATAACCAGTACTAGATTGCATATCTTCTTCACATTGTAATGTCTCACCTTTCATTCTTACAAGAAGATACCCTTCTGAATTTTGAATCACCTGTAGTGAATTTAAATTTGTAGACGATGTTTCCCATGGTATCACATTAAATGCGTTAATTAAACTCGCATCCATACTACCATAATATTTAGTTAATTCAGTCTGAAATGGTTGGAACTCAGTTCCAGGTTGGAAAAACCATGACGGGAAAAACATTCTTCCTCCGAATTGGTCAGCCGAATTATTATTAACAATTTGATTGTGTCGTACTGACCTTTTTTTATCACTTGTAGAGGTTCCTCCTGGTTGTACAGGTATGTTTAATTTAAACATTACATCTTCACCTCCACCAACTACAACTTGTCCATAACCTCGATTTAATATACGACTTATATCGTATTTAATTTTATATTTTGGAGAATAAGGGTCTACACCTCTAACCATTATCACTATTTTTGAATTTGCTAATTCAGAAAATGAACTTTCATTACAAAAAACTGACCCCTTAAATTCGGCTTCAAATTGAGATTGATTACCCGAAGTGTCTTTAGCGAACATTACCGACATTGGCGTTTTAAATATTCTATGATAAAAAGTTCCATGAGAACTTAAATCACTGGCAGAACCATTACCTAAAGAAATAAACTGAGAATACGTAATTGCGGTTACAACTTGGAAATATTCTATATCAAATCTATACCTAGCAAATGTTAAGTATTCGTCAGAGTCTTTAAGTGGTAAATTATAAACTTTAGTACCTGTTAAAGTATTATTATCTAAAGTACAATAACTTACAGTTATCGACGTTGCAGATGTTGAGGTTCCTGATATCTGATATAATCCATCCGCAGTTTCATTAATTCCTAATTCAAAATTAGGGTCGGTAGATAAACTTGGGTCTTGGAATGTAATTAAAGCTCCTGGCTGATAAATGTCATCACACCCCTGTATCAGTGTAACCAATACATTATCAGTGTGGAATTGATTACCGTTTAAATCAGGTTCAACATATGTTCTAATTGCAGTAGATTCCCTAAAATATTTTTGTTTTGTATTAGATAAATTTATTCTCTCAGCAAACGTTAAACTGTTTGAAAATAAAAATTCTCTCTCATCATCATAGGTTAAACCACCTGTCGCCCACGGACTATTATATGCTGACGTAGGAATTCTTGCACTACAATTTCCACCTGAATTAGCCAAACCGGCAATTACCTGTGGGAAATTTTGTTGTTGTTCTCCAGGTATATCAAGTGTTGGAGTCACCGCACCACCATCATTTAATGGGAAATGACAACTGTTTCCTAATTCAGAAAGAAGTGCTCCAGCCGCTGAGTTTGTATATTCTTGAGAGTCTTCACCTTCTTTACATTCACAAAAAGTACATTCATTTTCAGATTGTAATAATAATGGTAATGGTATTTTTTTTATTCTTAATTTGTCCCAAATAATTCTTGATAGTTCAGCAGGGGTCTTTTTTAATGGATTATTTAACGGAGCTCCAGGTGATAAGAAATTAACTACCGCAACAACCGCGGCGATAAAATAATAAATTGGAGCGTAAATTAACCAAACAATTATTTGTAATATAAAGTTTACAATATACAAAACCAATGAAATTGCATGCATTACAACAATCAGTGGGAATAATAAAAGTTTTGTTACTGATAACAAATATCTAAACATTAAAAACATTATATTGCTACCTCTGTACGCGTCATTTACAGGATATTTGTTATTTTCAGCACTACATTCATCATTAAGAATATTTTTTATACCTATAAATCTTAGTCTATTACCATTTTTGTATTTATCCATTAATTGTGAAACAGTATAAACTTTTTTAAATTCAAACAAATAAAATCTATCTTCACAATTAATCGCATCTTGTATCATTTCTAATCCCTCAGATGTTGTAGGGTCTCCGTAATCGTACCAATCTAAACTGAATGCATATGACTGTTGGTATCTTAAATAATTGTCGTTGGTAGAATACTCAGGATAAAATGCTGGGTTCTCATCATCGTTATATGTATTCCCAGGTTCTCCCCATCCCCATTCTTTAACATTAGGTACTAAAAAATACGCCCTTCTTGTTTGTTCAGATAATGAAGGTGATTGATTCCATTTTACTTTAAAACGATATTTCCCTTTAGTTGGTACCCCAATTGTCGGGTCAGTAGATATTACTTGTTCCCCAAACTCATTTGTATAGATATAATCTAAGTTCATTGGTACCTCAAGTAACCAAGCTCCGTTTTCATCTATGACATATCCATCATTTTGTAAATTATATTTTTCTAATTGAGGGAAACCAAATGTTTGAGAATTTATATCAGTATCATAATTGATTGTTTGCCTTATTGCTAATATTTGTCCAGGTCCTGTTACTAAACTACAAAAATCTCCAACTTTTTTATCTATCTTACAATTATTATCAATTTTTGCTTCATCAATAGTACTCATAATTGAACCCATGAATACCGCAGTAGGCGTCAGGTCAATATTTGCCTCAGCAGTTAAATCAAAGTCTGTTCTTGTAATAGATGGTTGACAAATTTCCTGATTACCCCACAAAGGTAACACTTCAACTTGTTTTGTTAAACTTATAATTTGAGGTAAACTATTTAAGTTAGTTGACGCATTAAATTTAACTCCTGAAACTTGTCCTTCAGTCGCCAATCCAATTCTTATCAAATCTTGTGGGTTTAGTGAGAATTGCCCAATATCACTTAAATCTAAATCTAAAAATATTGTGAATGACCCAACAGGGACTCCAAAAATCATGTAATCACCAGAATCATTAGTTTTTACAGTAAATTTATAATACTTATCATATACCTCAGAATAATTTTTTTCTTTTAAAATTTCTTCTCTTGTTGGGAAACTTCCCGTTGGGACATGACCTGAATGTGATTCTTCTTTAGGTAATAAATTATACCTGTAACCATTAACATCTAAATTAGAAATATTACTAAATGGGTATATATTTGCAATTTCAGGATTTCTTGAATCTTCATCACTTAAAGGAATAAATAATGAAATTTTTACATTTGGTACCCCAAACCCATTATTAGCGAAAACCCTACCGCAAATAACTCCATAGTCCGAACAGACTCTAGTGTAGATGTCTCTTTGGTACAGTTTAAGAGACAAAATTTCTAAAGTTTCAAAATCTTGTTGTAAATCAACTTGAACTGATTTATCTACACCGACCTGCGTTCTTACTCTATATGACGAATTCATGTTATTTTTTTAATAAATAGTTTATGAACTATTTTAAAAAAATAAATAAATTACGAGAAATTGACAGTTTTAAAGTTTTTAACTTGTACTGTTATATCCCTATTTGGGAATCTTACTTGATAAATTTGACTTGGTTCCGCAAATAATGTATCATCAACTAACGAGATTTGTTTTGTCGATGAGTTACTGTAACTCATAGATGTTTGATTTGAAGAGTATTCTCCACCAACTTTATTAAACACTAAAACTTCAGTAACACTTATAACCCCATTTAGACTTTGTATTTGTCTTTTTATTTCAGAAATATATACGTTCTCACCCATTTCAATATTAGCAGGACTCATGTACGTTGATACAATCTCAACTATAGAAGAGATAACGTTACCTTGATTCTGACTTGAATCTAAAACCGCACTGATTTGAAATGATAAATCAACTACTTGAGCAGATTCTACAGAAATATAATCATTTAACATTCTATAATTTGATAAATAATTTGCAATATTTTGTTGTATCGTATTTGATACCAAACTAGTTAAAGCTCCTGTACTATCATATGATAATACTTTAATTTTAATTTTATTTTCCTCTTCAACAATTGCAACTTTACCTGGTGCCCCAAATTTAGATGGCATTGTATTAATCAAAGACTGATAGTCATTAATTGTAACCGCTCTTTGTTGTGCCGCGAAATTAAAAGAAACATAATTTCTAACCTCTTCAATACTTGGTGCGTCAGACCCTCCAATTGCTGCTGTCACATTATTACATGACAAAGAATTAACTACATTTGTATTGATTGTTTGACTAGGACCATTCACAAAAAACGTAACTGTACCTATTTGATTAATAACATTTACACCCAAATTACTTCCTGAACCTCCACCAATTCTATATTGTATGAATAGTGTTGAATTTGATTTTAATGTTGACCCTAATCCAAAATTATTTTGGTATCTTGATAAGTCCAATGGAGTTCCATTTCTCGCAAAATCTCTCAATAAATCATCCGCCGAAGTATTACCTCCACCAAATGTTAATTTACAATAACCTAATGGAGTATATTCCGAAACAAATCTTGTATTAGTTGTTATATATCTTCCAACTTTAACACCAGGTTTGTCAGAAACTTTAGTTGGGTCTTCAATGAATACCCTGTCTTCAGCTAAAGAATTTACCTCATACCATTTATTTACAGGAGTTAAAAAATCATCGTAAGAAGGTATACCATTATAATTTGTACCATCTTTTAAAATCACACTTGTAATTGACAAAACATTTTGTTCAGGTAAAAATACCTCTAAAAAAGGTCTAGCGTCTTGAGCGTTAATTGAACGTCTAAAAACTTTAGTTGTTCCATTAACAACAGTTTCTCTTTTGGTAATGGTATAATTTATTAAATTATTATTATTGTCAAAATTTGGTATTTTTAATCTATTAGGATTACCTAATGAATTAAATGGTGATGAAAAATCAACATCATCCACAGTTTCAAAAACTTGACCACCACCAATAAACTGAGCACCTCTTCTTAAAAATCCACAGTATCTTAAATCTTCTTGGTCACCTAATGCAGGTACAGTAATACTAATATCAAGTATTGCAACTGATGGTCTAACATTAGGTATTTTTAAACCATAAGTTCTTGCAATATTATAAATAGAAGACCTTTGTTGAGCGTACTGTAATACAGTTTCTTGTATACTTCTATCAATATTATAATAAAGGTTATCAGTTACAGCGGCATTCAAATCCATCATAACTGAGAAAATTGAAGCGTCATTGAAATTTTGAACTACTGTCGGATAATAAGTTTTTGTAAAGTTGATGAGCTCAGTTCTTATTGCTTCAAAATCTTTTACTGTATATGATATTTTTTTGTTTGCCATATTTCTATTAAATATTAATTATAATAAAATCACTACTTGCAAAAGTATTATTTTTTATTTTATAATCAATCCTAACTTTTGCAGTATAGTCTCTAACCCCTTGTCCAGGTACATTATACGTATTGTTAATAACTGCCCCATTACTAAGTACAACTTTATCAAATTCTTCATCTGTCGCAGCATAAACCTTAACAGACGTGATTAATAAATTTGGCATGTAAGTTTCACAAGCAGTTCTGATATCTGCTTCAATGTCCCCAAAAGAAAGTCCATCTAATGGATTAAAAATGTATTCATAAATTCTTGTGCCAAATTCAGGTAAAAAATACCTTGAACCTTTTCTAGTTAAAATTAAATGGATTAAACTACTTCTAATTTCCTCATCAGAAGTTTCTGACAAATCTAAATAGAACCCATATGGAGAATCTCTAAATGGAAAATTAATACCGTATGTTATTGGGCTTGGCATATTACATAAATATAATGTTGTAAAATTTTAAATAAAATAAAAAATCCCAATGTGTATTGGGTCAAATCAAAACAATAATTTTACCATTAATAGTTTTTGGACTGTTGTTTTCGTATTCAAATTCTACAAATTTTTGTTTTAACAAATATTCTGTTATAAAATCGTTAATTGGATAATAATTTAAACAATCCACAATTGGTTTTTCTTTTGAGGTGTACCTATAATAACCTACCTCATAGTCCCATATCATCAATGAATTTTTTGTGGGACTTTTTGTAAGAAGATTTACTTTCGTCATTAACATCTGTCGTATATTGCCAGTTCCAATATAGTTTCTTATTTGGTTTAAATCCATAGAATTTGTGAGCTTCCATTTGAGTTTCTGTGACATTCTCACCATTCCAATTTTGTCCAACACAAATAAATCCTGTTTCAATGTCTTCAACTATATTTTTTTCACCTAAAGTAGTATGTCGGGTTTCAATCCAATTTAATCTTTCAATCAGATTTTGATAAAACATATTAGCCTGTCCCCATCTTACTGAACTAAAGAATATTACAGCATCGGACTCAAAAAGTTCTTTGGATATCTTCCAAAGTTCATCTGTTTTATTATTTAAACTAGCCCAACATCTGTGATATCCTGAAGGATTCTTCTTATCATCTTTAAGTAATGCCTTTAAAAGTCCACAAGTGTTACCTTCTTTTCTTGAGACATTTCCTTCACAAGGAAAAATTTTGAGTTCTGAAACATCAATGAAAACTGATTTATCACCTAATTCTTCATTCAAATACATTGCAATTAATTTTGATTTAGGGACATCGACTTTTTTAGGGTCCCAATTAAACCTATTTGAACAACTTAACAATAAAACTTTTTTCTTATTTTTTAAAATGTCTAAAGTATCTTTTAGTTTTTTTGCCCCATCCTCTTGTACTAAATCTTCCAAAAGCATCATTTTTCTTATTTTCTCAATTTCTTCCTGAATAATATTAGACATACTGATAAATAGTTTATAAACAAAAAAAATCCCGACCTAGCTCGGGATAACACATCGGATGTTTTAAAAGTTTAAGATGAACAACCAAAACAATCAAAATCACTATTTTCAGGTTTTGGAGGTAAATTCATATAACTGTAGTCAACCTTTGGTGGTTCTGGTGTAGGATTTGGTTTATTAATTTTTGAAGTATCAATCGCCAAATGTTTAGCCCCTGTTGAGATAGCCTTTGTTCTTACATAATAACAAAGTGTTTTTAACCCCTTCTCCCATCCGTAGAAATGTGAAGATGAAATCTTTGACAATGTTGGGTTACCCATATAGATATTCATTGATTGTGATTGGTCAATAAACGGAGCTCTGTCGGCCGCCATTTCAATCAATGACTTTTGTGAGATTTCCCAAATTGTTTTATACTTGTTAATTAAGTGCTCAATTCTTTTAACTTTTGAATTGTACTTCTTATCTTCTTGGTCAAGGTAGTTGTTGAAATTAATGTTTTGGATTGAACCTTCGTTCATTATGATTTCGTTTTTCAAATCCTCACACCAAATTCCAATCTTTTCAAAGTCATTAATCAAATACTTGTTAACAATCATAATCTCTCCACCAACTACACGTCTGTTAAAGATTGCTGAGTGAGCGGGTTCTGTCATTTCATATGAACCTGTAATCTTCGCGGAAGATGCTACAGGCATTTGAGCCGTAAATAATGAGTTACAAACACCATATTTACTAACATTCTGTTTAAGAATTCCCCAAGGCCATCTTCCTGATAACTCATCTTCTTTTAATCCCCACATATCAAATTGGAATACTCCTTCTGACATTGGTGACCCTTCAAAGTGAGCGTATGGTTCATACTTACCATCCATACACAATCTGTTACTTTCAGTGATTGCCGCGAAATAGATTGTTTCAAAAATCTCTTTATTCAACTTACGAGCTTCATCAGATGTGAAGATGTAATCCATCAAATAGAATACGTCAGCAAGTCCTTGTGTTCCGATAGCAATTGCTCTTTGTTCCAGTCCACCCTTACGACCTTTTTCAGTTGAGTAATTGTTGATGTTAACAACTTTGTTTAACGCTCTTACAACTTTACGAGTTTCTTCGTATAACCCGTTAAAATCAAACTCACCATCTTTTACATAGTTCTTTAACACCATAGATGAAAGAGTACAGATTGCAGTTGTATTCTCGTCAGTATATTGGTAAATCTCATTACAAAGATTTGATTGTTTAATTACACCAATATTCTGATGATTTGTCTTTTTGTTAGCATTGTCTTTAGAACAAAGATATGGGACACCAGTTTCAATTTGAGATTCAATAATCTTATTCCAAATTTCTTGAGCCTTAACTTTTTTACCAAGACCTAACTCAACCGCTTTCTTATAGTTACTTTCATATTCATCACCATAAGACTCTTGTAATGGTTTAATACCGGATTTAACAATATCGTTAGGACAGAACAAATACCAATCTTCGTTATTCTTAACTGCGTTCATAAAGTTGTCAGGAATCCAAAGTGCGGTGAATAAATCACGAGCTCTCAATTCCTCAGCACCTGTATTCTTTTTAATGTCCAATAAATCAAAAATATCTTTATGCCAAGGTTCCAAGTAAATTGCCGCAGAACCAGGTCTACGTCCTTGTTGATTAAAGAAACGAAGTGACTCATTAACAATCTTCAAATACTTCAACAATCCTCCTGCGTATCCACCTGAAGATGTTATTCGACTCTCCTTACTACGAATGTTAGACATTGATAGTCCGATACCCGCAGCGTCCGATGAATAGGTTGAGATGTCTCTCATAGTATTTAACAAACCTTCACGAGAATCTGAATCGTTATAATGAAGAACACAAGACGCCAATTGTGGAACCTTTGTTCCCGCATTAATCATAATTGGGGTTGCCGGAGATATTCTTTGGGTGGATAAAGCTTGGTAATATTCCATAGCCTCTTCAAATGTATTTGTCACCCAAAGAGCAACTCTCATGTACATATGTTGTGGTCTTTCAATAACTTTCCCATTTGGTAGTTTTAACAAATACATTTCAGAAAGTGACCTCCAAGCAAAATAATCAAAATTGTAATCATTGTCGTGATTGATTACCTCATCAATTTTACTAAGACCATAAGATTCAACAATCTCCATTAATTCATTACTTACCACACCATCAACGTGTAGGGTATGCATCGTATTTGAAAAACTTGGGTCTGTTTCTTTATGGTACGATGAAATAGCAACTGACGACGCCAAACGAGAATAGTCGTGATGACTACCTGTAAAAGCCGCCGCAATTTCATAAATTAACTTATCTAAATCTTTGGTAGTAATCACCCCTTCAGTTGGTACTGAGGTAATTACCTTAATAAAGATTTCATCAGAATTTACATTTAAACCTTTTGAAGCTCGTTTAATTCTTTGATAAATTTTCTGTGGGTTAAACGACGCGTCGTCCCCACTACGTTTTTTAATTCTAAGTGACATCATAGTTTAAAAAGATAGTAAATTAAAAGTCATCAGTAAAGGAGAGAGTCTCATTTAACTTAGCTTTTTGATATTCAACTGTACGTGATTCAAAGAAGTTACCCTTTGTCTCAACCGCAATTTGTTCCATAAATTTAAATGGTTGTTCAACATTAAATTGTTTTTTACAACCAAACTTAACTAATAATCCATCAACAACAAACTCAAGGTATTGTTTCATAAGATTTGAATTCATACCAATAAGTGAAACTGGTAATGATTCTGTGATAAATTCTTTTTCAATTTCAAGAGCCGACAATAAAATCTCTTTAATTCTTTTTTCACTTGGTTTTTCTTCTACGTGATTATTCAATAAATGAATTGCAAAATCACAATGTAAATTTTCATCTTTAAAAATTAAAGAATTAGCATTACACAATCCTTGCATAATTCCACGAGACTTTAACCAAAAGATTGAACAAAACGAACCTGAAAAGAAAATACCCTCAACTGCTGCAAATGCCACCAACCTTTCTTGGAAAGATGCATTTTCAATCCAATCCAAAGCCCATTTAGCCTTCTTTTGAACTGCAGGTAGGTTATCCAAAGCTGTAAAACATTTGTTTTTTTCCTCCTCATTTGAGATATAAGTATCAATCAATAATGAGTACATTAACGAGTGAATGTTTTCCATTGCAAGTTGCATTCCGTAGAAAAATTTAGCCTCAGGATACTGAACTTCTCTATAAAAATTTTCAGCCAAATTTTCGTTAACGATACCGTCGGATGCCGCAAAAAATGAAAGAATATTTTTAATAAAATATTGTTCGTTTTCTGAAAGATTTTCCCAATCTCTAATATCACCACTTAAATCAACTTCTTCCGCAGTCCAAAACGCGGCTTGGTGCATTTTATAATATTCCCATATATCATTGTATTGGATTGGGAATATCACAAATCTGTTTGGGTTCTCTTTTAATATTTTTTCCATATTTTTAATTTATTTCTGTTTTAATAATTATACTTGTTGTTGTTTTCTTTTCTCCATAATCTCCTTAATTCTGTTTCTTTTTTGTTCTTCTTTTTGTTCTTCAAGTCCCAAGAATGTTACAGAACTTTCTGTGTCAATATCCAACATTTCGTTGTTGAACTTACAGTTTTCAAATACTACCCCATCTTTACCGATACGAGATTTTGTAATGGCAATTGTTGCAAGATTTAACTCTTTTTGTTGTAGTGACTTCGCTACAGTAATGATGACGTGTCCAACTTGAGCCTTTTTGATTGACCCACCCATTTGGTCTGTAGTTACAACATCTGACGATATCGAACTTCTATTACCTTGTGTTGCCGTCCATCCAACAATATTCAATTCGTGACACATAGCTTCAAATGCTCTCATTACCGAACCTTCACTTTTCCATTCGTCTTCTAAGGCCTTCTCAGGTGTCACACAATCAATATAATCCAAAATAATCATATCAATATGTGTCCCATCCGCAATCATCTTACGAATCTGATTCTTAATCTGACTCATAGTAAATGTATCAGACTGTAGTTTTTTAAGTATCAACTTATTAGACATCTTCTCCTCAATTTCCGCAACCTTTTTTAATACCACGTCTTTATGTACACTAAGGTCATCAGGAGCAATACCCGTCCAACAAGTAAAATGTTTTCTTTGGATAATTTTTGGGTTATCCTCAAAAAATACTTGTAACACATTAAAACCTAAATTAAATGCATTATTTGCAATCTTTGTAGTTAAAGTTGATTTACCAACACCTGTGGGCGCTAATATAACACCAATTTCACCTTTGGCCAAACCACCCTTTAATAAATTATCAATTCCAGGTATTCCCATAGGGATTGGGTGTCTGTAATCATCAGCTAATACCTCTTCTAAGTTTTCAAACACATCACCCGTTCCTTTATCAACATTACCAACTTGTAATGCCTCACGAACCATTTCTTCTAATGTGTCATAATTTTCAAACTCACCGTGGTCTATAATTTTTTTAGCCCTTTCCATCACTTTCTGTAACTCTTGTTGTTTACAGAATTTCAAAGCCTTTTCTTGAACAAATTGTACTCCACTTTCATCAATATTTTTTATATCAGAAATTGTGTCAAGAGTTATTTTTAACAATAACTCTTGAGCAATTTCACTTTTAGCAACTTGATTAAGAGTATCAAAACTTGGCGAATGCTCAAATTTTTGATAATACTCTTTTACCATTTGAACAATAAGTTTAAAGTATTTGTTTTCGAAGTAAGATGGTTCTAAAACCCCAACGATGGAATGGGCGAAATCCTTATCAACAATAAGTTGATTCAGAAGTTGTAACTGAAATTGATTTCCTAAGTATTCAAAATTTTTGTCCGCCATAATTCCTTTTTTTATTAAATATCTTTAAACTAAAGAGTAACCCATATATTCGTGTGTTAAATTTTTACTTGACAAAACTTCTGTCAAATCATTTAAAACACCTTTCAAATAAGGTCTAACATCAACAGTATATCTAACTTTAGGTGGGTACGGTTTAGCGTCAAATACCTGATGATATAATACTTTATCTCCATTTTTAATATAAACGTTGAATACTTCGGGTCCGTCAGTAAATGATGTATTCAAAACTTCAGGGTCTTCTGTAATTTGATACTGATTGTCAAGCATGTAACTTACAGATTTCATTTTGAAATTGTGTTTTAATTCATTGACAAAATTATCAACCAAGTCAATTAAATCCGCAGAACGATGCGAATTTGGGTTATACCCCTTTACGTTAAAAAATCTTTGAACAATAAAATTGTTGTTCACTGTCATCAGAAACTCCAGTTTCGTAATGTCTTGTTGTTCTCTCATAATTGTTTTTTTTATTTTTTGTTTTTTTCTTTTCTTGTTAATTTCATAAACGGTTTTAAAAAATATGTCCACGAATCATCCCCTTTAGGTAGGTACTTAAACAATCCGTCTTCAACCATATAACGAATAATATTTTTGTAACTTCTACCTTCAGTTTCTAATGTTTCATTGACAATTTGGGAAATTTCTTCTTTGTCCTCATATTTGAGGAGTGGGTTTGATAAATCGACGATTTGTTCATTTACTTCAAAAAATTCGTTTTCAAATATACCTGATTTTGTTTTTCCTGTTAATAGATTTTTTAAAGTTTGATTATCTTTTTGTCCCTTTAATAAATCTTCAGCCCTTGTTAAAATATCGGTATAAGAAACTTCTGTTTCAAGTATCTCAGGAAAAAATTTTACCAAAGTTTTTTCACCAAGTAGATAGATACCCTCAATATTATCAGATTTATCACCTGTTAATATTTTTAAAGTTTTCACATTATAATGAGGGAATTCAAAATCATCAAATTTAATTTTGTCCCCGTGTTTAAACGTACTTTTAAGTGAAGGTGAGTATATAGAAACCTTTTCAGAAATTAACTGAGTTAAATCCCTATCTGATGAAAAAATTAACTTTTGTTCATTTTCAGATATATGACAATAATGAGCTATTAAATCATCTGCCTCTCTACCCGCTATTTCAATTTGTCGGATATAAACCTCTTCAAGATATTGTTTAATCCTGTTTTTCTGTTTTAGATAAGACATGAAAACAGGTTCTTCCATAGTTAACTTACGGTTCTGTTTGTACTTAGGGTAAAGAACTCCACGAATACTCGTAGAGTCCTCCCCGTCCCAAAATACCACTACTTTATCAAAGTTTTGTTCTTCAATAAATTTTCTTAGTGTATTGATGAAGTGATAAATTGCTCCAATATGTTCTCCGTTGTGAAAGTAATCTTTCACCCCATGAAATCCAATCTTCATCAAATTATTCCCATCAACAAGGAGTGTTTTTTTCACAAAAAGTTAATTAAAATGGTTCGTTTTCGTTTTCAAAAGTTTCTTCACTTTCATCAAGAGTAATTTCTCCTGTACCTGAAAGAATTGCGTTCCAATATTGTGAGTATTGTTTTTTGTACTCCTCAAGAGCCTCTTTAGTATCTACAATATATCCTTGTGGTGTTGCAATAATCTTACCATCTTTATATCCTAATCCGTTAATATGGTTCTTTAGGACAGAGATTTTTGTTCGGATAGCGTAAGATACCGTTCTACCATTTTTAGTTGCAGTAATGTGATTAATACCAGCATTTTTTTGATTACCAAATAAGAAAACAAGTGCAGATGCTAACCAAAGTGCTTCACCACCTTTTGCCTTAATTGTTGGTTGTCCAAATGGATTATCAGGTAATTCAACCCAAGGTTGATTTACTACTACCATTGTGTTTGTATATGGATAATCTTCCTTACGAGATTTAGTAATACGAGCTTGAATACCCATACCAATCTTGTCTGCCAAAACAGATGCGTTGTGTTGTTTACCACCTTTACCATCGAATGTCATCTTACAAGGAACTGAACCAACAGAATCCCAAAGAAAACAAAGAGAATAAGGAATGTTACCTTTTTCTTGTTCGTCCAATAACTCGTTAATATAGTCTGTAACTTGTTCAATGTAATCAAAGTTATCATTGAAGATAAATTGTCCGTCCCATTCTCCTTCGATAAGTTCAGCTTTAAGACCTAGTTCTACCGCGTGGTCCCACGACCATTTCTTTTCAGTAATAATGAAAACGGGTAGATGCCCCTTCTTCTGAGTCGAAACAGCGGCTTTAACAAGTGCTGTCGTTTTGGAAGAATTTGAGTGCCCCAAGAACATATTGATGTTACCCAAAGCAGGACCAGGTAAACCGCAACTACTATGAAAAGCTTCGTCGACTTCATAGAACTCCGTATCTTTGTATTTAGTTTTCGTAGAATACTTATTTTTGATTGCATCTAATGAAAATTCTTTTTTCTTTATAGCCATAAATGTCTATGTGTTTAAATTGTTAGTATAAAAATAAAAAAGGATGGACACTTTGACTATGCTAGTGTCCATCCGTATAAATTAGAATGGTAAATCACCATCAGGTTCGTCACCTGCTTGTGGGTCAACAATTGACATGTTTCCACCACCAACACTCATTTCAGATGCCGCGTCTCCATAAACATATTTACCTAAATCAGATGACCATCTTGGAGTTTCTCCACGAGCAATCGCTTCCAAATATTCAACAGGTTTTTTAGAGTAAACATCGGCCCAAGTAAGTGGGTCTTCAGTCCAAGTTTTAGCAGTTTCCGCGTCTGTGTGAACAGGAGATGGGTCATCGTGCATTACAGTTTGGATAACTGTATAGGTCGCTCCTTTTGGAGTCTTAGCCTTTGCCAACTCGATAATCAAATCACGACCATTAACAGGGTCAGTAATATCACCTTTAGCTTTCCAAATTGGGATGATTTTGTCAAGAATACCTTCGTTCTTGTAATTGTGTTTAAATCTCCAAAACTTAACACCATCTGCTTCGTTATCACGGTCAATAACCTTAACGATGTAGAATTTACGTGGTTTGTAAGATTTAGCAAGTTCCTTATCGGACTCTTTACCTGTTGACATTAATTCGTCGTGAATTTCAGTCAAAGGTGAACGCTCATTATCATTTTTACCTGGGTCATAGATTTTATTCCATTTACCCTCAACTTGAACCTCGTGGTACCATACCTCTTTAAAAGGTGATGAACCATCAGGTGTTGGTAAAATACGAAGACGTTTTTGTCCCGATGTTTCATTTTGCGTTAAAATCGCCGCAAAATATTTTTTCATTCTGTCTTCTTGAGACATTTTGTTAGCTCCGTTTGAGCCACCTTTCGCTTTTTCATACTGAGCGAGTACAGCATCTAGTGAATTTGTCGCCATGATATATATAAATTATTAGTTAATAAACAAGTATAAGTGTGTCAGCCGTAATAGTCAAACAAAAATTATCTATAAGTGTAAGTATTGGTGTCATCTTCTTCACTATCCAAATTGTTAAAACTGTTTTTTATTCCAGCCTGTGAATAGTTTTCAACATCATCAGGAGTAATTACATACTCATTCTTACCTGATTTTTCAATATCCTGTAATTTGTCATCAAAAAATTGTGTCAATTTTTGATTAAAAGGACCTGAATCTAAACTTCTTAATTCTAATTTTTCTTGTGGAGTTTTTTCACGATATTTTTCAATCTTAGTCTCAATACTATTTATTTTATCCATGATTTTATCCATCTCAGATAATTTACTTTCAAGGTTTTGTATTTGTGAAAAAAGATTTTGGAAATACTCATTTTGTTTTTCCTCCATATTTTTTTGTGATGTTACAAGTTCTGTAATATCTAACTCTTCAGTCTCTGAATCTCCTGATGTTTCATCACCAATTTTTTCAACATCTGGGTCAGATTCAACGTCAATAGGTGCTGATGGTTCAGCCGCGGGTGCTGCAGGTGGTGCACCTGCCTCAGGTGCCGCAGGTAATGCTCCTGCTTCAGGTGTGGGAGGAGGTGTTCCAAGAGCTAAATCATCAGGTGGTGGTGGAGCATCTTGTTCAAAAATATAATTGTTAATTTTATTATGTTTTTTTAATTCCTCTAATAATTTTTTAGATAAATCCATTTCCTTACCCATTTAAAAGTTGTTTATATCCCTGTGTTGTTTCAACATTGATTTTTTTATTAATTGTCATTGTATTGTTAACTCTTTCAATTAAACCATCTTTCATTCTAATTGTGTAACAATCTCCAGTATCTAAGTCACAAACTTCTTTATAACCATTACCCTTATCGGTTTCAGTTATTCTTGTGTTCTTACCAAGGTATCTATCTAAAGCTTCTTTAGTATTCATAATTATTTTTTATATAAATATACTAATAAATTAAAATGTCATAGTAATAGGATATGATTTATAATAATCTGACCTTGTAGTATCTATTTGACCATTAGATAAAACAGGTTTTGTAAAAATTGTAATTTGGAATTCATAAACTCCACTAGAACCTGAACCAGTACAGTCCACTTCTTCTAATAAATCTTCAGCAGTTATTGTAACTGTTTGTCCATTTGAAGAAATATAATTATTTGAGAACTGTTGTCCAGTCGCCGACCCTTCGGCACAACTCGCAGTAATATTGTACCCATATTCAACTAAGAATATATTTCTTAACCCATCAACACTAGGATTAACACTAACTGTTAATTCTTCAAACATTGGTGGGTTAGATATTGTATATTGATAATCGGAAGTTAAAGGTGGTGTCTGTATGTTATTAGTTAGTGTTGTACCAGTATTTGTTTGAGTACCTCCTGTTGGAGCTGGGTTCAAATTAACAGGGTTTAAAATAACATAAGCCTTTTTAACTTTTTCCAAAATTGTCGCATACTCACCAGCATTTTTACTTATATATTCATCATAATAAGCGTCCTCTTGTTTTGATTGTAATGACCAATATTTAATATAAAATTTAGTTAGTTCTTCAACTATAGTAACATCTGTAGCAAAATTTAAATCAGGGTAGAAATTTTTTAAATAAAGATTCATGAATTCCAAATTATAAGTAATATTTGGGAATTTAACAATTGGTATTAATTCAGTACCAAAGTTTAAACATGTATATTCTTTATTGAACTTACTTGGTAAGTCTCCAGCCCATTTTCGTTTTAAATTAACATTAGTTAAATTATTATTGAATAATTTTATATTTCCATTTGAGTCATTAGATATATAAATTAGGGTAAATAATGCAGCTCTTTTTTGTAAATCATTCCCAACAATAAATCCAACCTCCTCAATTACTCGTGAATATGATAATGTTTTTGATTCACCAGTAATTTTAATGAAATCATTATACGCTTCGTTTGGTTGACAATTTTCATTATTTTTATTTACAGGGGTTTCATTTATTGAATTTGTTGTTTCGGTATTTTGTTGGGTAACTGTAGTTGCAGATTTACTCAATTGTTCTTTTTGTCGTTTAATTTCAGAATAGAAATTTTTACCTAATTCCATTTTGATAGACGCTAAAAAGTTTTCACTTTGTTTTAATGTAAATATTTTTTGTCTCACTCCCTGAAAAGTGGTTTCAAATGACCCGGGAGAAATAGAATGGTTAACTTCTAATATTAGGTACGGTCCGTTAAACATCGGTACATTCCTTAATGTAAAATACATTGTTGGTTGTATTGTTGCGTTACCCATAGATTGAACTGTACAAGAATAACTTCTATTTTTATACAGATTAAAAAGACTAACATTTTGAGTTTGTGACTTTTTACCAGATGTTAACTGAGCCAAATTATATTCCATTAATAATGATTCAGATGTTGATTTACCAACATCTTGAGCCAAATTTAAATTGTGGAACATTTGTTGTCTTTGAATTCCAAAGTCAACCGAGAATCCGACTACTTTATTTGACCTTTCGTCTGTCGAAGTATTTAATCTAACATTAGGATTGTTTTGAGACCTACCTAATTCAAATCCATCATCACAGTATCCATTATGTTTACTTTCAACTAAAGTATTAGTCGATGGGTCAGTAGATAATATATTTACAAACTTAGTCGACGTTTCAGAGTAATCCACTTCAGAGTAAGTACCAAACATTAATTGAGCCATCTCTTGGGGTCCTTCATTATTCCTTCTATTATAGAAATTGATGTATGAAGGCATTGTAAATGTAACAAAATGGTGGTCTTTAAGAATTTCAGCAATAACTGTATATACAGAAGTTGCAGGGTCAACATTTGAAATTTTAGTTTTAACTTTAAAAATATCAACTAAAACATCGTCCCCAATATCCCTACTGGCTTTATCTAAAAATAAAAATGATTCTAAAAATGTATCTTCTGAAAAATTATTTCCTGAAACCCATTTATCGTTCAATACTTTAAACATGTCATAGTATTCAACTTTTAAATCTTCCCCAATTACGTTAGTTGAATTAGTTTTGATACTTTCTATTTGTATTTTAGGTAATTCTTTTTGTAATATTAATAATGTATTATTTAAAACATTATTAGTTAAATCTACTTTTTCAAAGTAATCTGCTAATAGTTCAATTAAAAATTCTTCTCTATTATCATTTGGATTTTTATATTTGTAAGAAGAATATAATTTTATTATTGGAGATAACAAAATTATATTATTAGACGTAAACGGTATATCAAAAACAGGAAAGAAGTCTGTTATTGTACTTCCAGATTCTGCGTAATTAATTCCTTCAAAAGTTGAGAATCCAACATATTCTTGGAGTGTTTTCCACTCGTTTGGATATGCAATTTTAGAAGACGATGTTGTTACGTTATTATTAGGTATTGGTACCGCGTTAGGTGTTGATACCTGATATGAACCAAAATTTATTGGGTCAACTGTAAATTGTTCTGTATTTATAACCGCACTTAAAAATGAAAGAAAAGTTTTTCTATTATAGTCGTAAGGATTTGCCCTTTTTAATACCACATCTTTATTTAAAAATTGTGAAATAGTTTGGTTTTTATTAGAAAATTGAGCTTGTTGGACATTTTTAATAATGTTTAAATCATCTAATCCACTAACCGAATTTACCTTATTAATTATTTTATACAACATTTGGAAATTGTTGTATTCCGATATCATATTTTTGTTTGCAGTTTCCTCATTATAATTTTTTTCAGATTTAGAAAAATTTAAAAATTCTTTTTCAAATATGTCCAATTCTTCTTTTGTAAAAACCCCAAATATATCTTCAATTTTTGAATATCCATTTTGATGTAAGAAAGTAAATTCTTGTTGATTATCCGTTTCTGAATTTATCTTACATAGATACTCATTATAACTTGGTTTAACCATATTAGTAGGGTCAAAATATCCAAAATGTGGATTTGACCAATCTAATCTAATAGACCCATTATAAGTTCCTGGTACATCATAATTTTTTTGTAAATCGTTTGTTTGTGAATTAAAAAATTCATAAAATAATTGATTTACAGGTGAACCAAAAGATGGGGTAACGTAGAATGTATCATCATTTTTTAAAGTGTTTTTTAATAGACAAGAATAGTTAGAAATTGTTAAATATAATGCCGGGTCATATGTACTCTCACTACTACTTATTTTTGTAGATATTGGTGATAATATCTTTAATGTACCATCATTTCTATAATAAGAAAAAGATTGACTTACTGTTGAGTATTGGGTAACTAAATCAAAACCATTATAAAAGTAATTAAAGTCATTAATTACTTTAGGATAAAACCCAACAGAAACATCTTCATATGTAATATTAGGTATTGAAGTTGTATCAACTTTTTTTAAAGTTATATCAAAATTTATAGTTGTTGATGTGATTTGATAATTTCTTGAAATGTCCGAATTAATTGGGTCATAATTTGTTTGGTAATTAAAGGGTACCCAACATTTATCTAAAATATCAACATTATTATTTACATAGTTTTTATATCTATACCATATAGAACCATATTTTAAAATCCATGCATATGGTATTTTATGAAGAGCCCCAAATTTTCTAAATGTTGATGCAATGTAATCTAATTCTGTAAAATTTTTATTTGGAGTACTATTACCATTATTTGGTTGATAGTCTTTAAATCTTTGACTCAAAGTTGCCAATGGTAAACTATTTAACAACAAATAAGCGGCCTCAGTATACGGATACGGAGCTCCTGATTTTTCATTATTAACACCATTTTGTATAGCATTTACAAAAAACGGAGTGTTAAAAATTGAAGTACACTGAGCTTGTGTCATTAAATTATTATAACT
>Ga0315899_10000647_pt1 | contig 41488 bp, 27 predicted proteins | sample LakEriMetagenome_2_FD_203518 | JGI IMG/M metagenome (GOLD analysis project Ga0315899, IMG submission 203518) | Freshwater fungal communities from buoy surface, Lake Erie, Ohio, United States - Buoy 4 MA112 | ecosystem: Environmental > Aquatic > Freshwater > Lake | place: USA: Lake Erie, Ohio...
ATTTTTCGTTGTTCGGCTTGTCGCACAAGGTCTTCTGGGACACTTTCGACCAGATCATCCAGCGTTACAACTCGCTCGATGTCAACCATGGTTTTCAATCCTGTGGGATATGGAGTTAAAGTGAAATAAAACGGTGCTTAATGGTCTAATAAAAACTCATGATGTAGCTCATAGTCGACACACGAGTCGATTGAATCGACGACGTGAATCGACGGAGAACCGATCGGGCTGTGATGTCAGGCTGTGATGTCAGGCTGTGATGGCATAAACCGCTTCAGCTTGACTCGCGTTAACCCAACAAAATCTTTCGGAATGAATGATTTCAGATTGAGCTCAACGGTCAAGTCTTCGGCACGCGAAACACACTGCTAAGAGGCATGTGGCGTGTTTCAGCCGAAAGCAAACCCAAGGGCTCAGAGGCGTATTGCATTCATATTGATTCCCAACACTTCCACGTGACAGTCACAAGTCACAAACGAGTAAATGGTGTCGATCGAGTGATTCGGGGACACCGTAAATTTCCAACTATTAATCCTGGCAGAATTAATACTTACTGTTTTCGGGAGTGCTACCAGCCTCGGGTAAGCTTTTAGAAGTAATTGATCACCATCTTCAATTTCGAAATTTACCGATATCGATCAATCACTCGTTGAAACATGATAGGAGATTCCCGTCGATGGTCAACCGTAAAACGCCGTTAGTAATTTTACTCTTCAGTCAAAGACTTGGGTTTTAGATTGCAATCGTACGTAGGGGGCTGATCGAACACTCAGCGGTGCCTGGGCCACCCCGGGCAGCATGGGGAATACTGAGGCATTGGCGGGTGAAGAAACCGCTCAGAAAATAGACCGGGAAAGGGGTTAGAAGTCCGATTTGGTGGGGGTAAGGATATCCCGCACGAGGGGTTCGTTTGGTATACTAGGAGCAGTCACGCAGGGGAGGGGTTAGGAGTAGGGTGAGGCAATGTGACACATCATTACTCCTGATCAACTTTTCATAATTAGATAGAACCAACAGGCGGAAGATGAGTGCATCGAACGAAGAGAATTCCAAAGCTGATACGCCCGCGACAGAGGCTCAAGCAGTAGCTTTGGATCGCACCGATTACAACGCAGAGGATTTGAAGTTCCTCAATGACTTGGAGCACGTTCGAGCGAGGCCTGGGATGTATATCGGTGATACGACTCTGAAAGGGTTGCATCACTTGGTTTACGAAGTGGTAGACAATTCGATCGATGAAGCGATGGCGGGGTACTCCAAGTCCGTTTCGGTATCGATCAATGCGGACGGGTCGGTGACGGTCGAAGACGACGGTCGTGGAATTCCGGCCGAACGCCACGCAGACCTTTCGGAGAAGATGGGTCGAGAGATCAGCACACTCGAAGGGGTGATGACGGTTCTGAAATTTGGTGGCAAATTCGAGAAGAAGGCTTATCAAACCTCTGGTGGGCTTCACGGCGTTGGGGTCACAGTGGTAAATTTCCTCTCGCAGTGGTGCGAAGTGGAAGTGCATCGCGACGGCAAGACGTGGACACAGTCTTACGAGCGGGGGGTTGCTACGGGGCCAGTCCGCGAGGCGGGTGCATCGACCAAGCGTGGTACGAAGACGACTTTCAAACCCGATTCGCAAATTTTTCAAAACACCAAATTCGTCTACGACACCCTCGCAAAGCGGCTTCAGGAACTAGCGTTTCTCAACAGTGGAGTGCATATCAAGGTTCGCGATGAGCGAACGAACTCGGGGGACGAGTTCCACTACGAGCGAGGGATAGAAGAGTTCGTTGAGTTCTTGAATCGAGCCAGCGACGTGCTACACAAAGACGTTATCGTCATCGAAGGCTCTCGCGAGACCGAAGGAAATCAAGACGTTATCGGCTATACGATCGCTTTGCAGTACTCTGAAGAGTACACAGAAACCTTGCAGTCCTATGTGAACAACATTCACACTCTTGAAGGTGGAACGCACGTCTCGGGGTTCCGCTCAGCGCTGACCCGAACGCTCAATGCCTACGGGAAAAAAGAAGGCTTGTTTAAAGACCTGACACCCACCGGCGATGACTTTCGCGAAGGTTTGACCTGCGTGATCTCGGTGCGTGTGCCGCATCCTCAGTTCGAGGGGCAAACGAAGACCAAGCTTGGTAACTCAGACGTCGAGAGCGTGATCAACATGGCTGTCGGCGATGGGCTTTCGAAGTACCTTGAAGAGAATCCGAAGACAGCAAAGCTTTTGGTTCGCAAGGGTATTTTAGCGGCGGAAGCCCGCGAAGCTGCACGCAAGGCAAAAGATGCACTTCGGAAGCGTAAAGACGCGCTCGGAGGTGGTGGATTGCCTGGGAAGCTTCGCGATTGCATCAGCAACAAGATGGAAGAATGCGAGTTGTATCTGGTGGAAGGTGACTCCGCAGGTGGTAGTGCTGAAGGTGGACGGTTTCGCAACACGCAAGCGATCTTGCCTCTTCGCGGAAAAATCATCAATGCCTACAAGAGCCGCGAAGACAAGGTCTTGGCTAACGAAGAAGTCATGAGCATGATCCAAGCTATTGGCTCGGGGATCGGAGCGGATCAGGACATTGCCAAGCGTCGTTATAACCGCATCATCATCATGACTGACGCGGATATCGACGGCTCGCACATTCGCACCCTGCTGCTGTGCTTCTTCTACCGACAAATGTATCAGCTTGTCGCTGGCGGTCACGTCTACCTCGCGCAGCCTCCCCTTTTCCGGGTCGTTCGCGGAAAGAAAGAAAAGTATTACGTGCAGACCGAAGAGGAAATGAAGCAGCAACTGCTCGATAAAGGTCTGGGGGATAGCTACTTCGTTAACGAAGATGGAACGAAGATTGAAGGTGACCGGATGAGGTCGCTTTGCCGTACTCTCGCTTCTCTTGAAGAAGCGATCTTAACGCTCGAACGCCGGGGTATATCTCTGAAAGTCCATTCGGAGCGAATCGATTCGGAGTCAGGGCGACTTCCCGTATTCCACCTTGACCTTGGGCCCGAAGATCACTGGTTTGTTACGCGAGACAAACTCGATGAGTTTTTGGCACAACGGAGTATTCGTGTTGCAAGCTCAACTTCGGAAACATCGACCATTGTCAATTCGGAACCATCGAACGACCAAGCTTCTCCGCGAGCAGCGCACATCTCCGAGATTTATGAAGTTCGAACGATCAATGCGGGATTGAAGGAGTTGGGGGATTTCGGATTTAGTATTGCGGATTTGATTCCCAAAAACCGGACGGGTGCGACCGACTCACGCTTCTATCTGCACCGTGAAGAGACATCGATTGGAATCGAGGATCTCCGGCAGCTGTTACCAGCGATTCGAGAGAGCGGGCGGCGTGGCTTGACCATCACTCGCTTTAAGGGTCTTGGTGAAATGAACGCAGAAGAGCTTCGCGAAACCACGCTAGATCCTAGCAATCGAACCATGGTGAAAATCGAGTTGCCCGATGCGGCTGCTGCCGATGAGATGTTCCGGGTCTTGATGGGTGACAAAGTCGAACCGAGACGCGAATTCATCGAGAAGCATGCGTTGGACGTACGAAACCTTGATGTTTAGGGGGCGACAGCGAATCTTTCAATCCGCTCCTTGATGCCGGGAATAAGTCTCATCGCGTTGCCATGGTAGATCTTCTGAAGGACATCCGAAGGAAGATCTAGTCCGTAGATGCGCCAATCTCCTTGAGGAGGTGGGGACTTTTCGGAATAGTGAAAGTACTCGTCGTTGGTTTCGAGAAATCGCCAATAGATCCGCAAGCGAGCTTCAGGAAACGGGCCGTCGCTTCCCATGAGGATTCTATCGGCGAATCGCAAGAAGAACGCTTGCGAGGTAAACGGTTGTCGTCCGAGTTCGTTGATACGAGATGAGAATTCGATGAATAGATTCGGGTAGTCTTCTAACCACGTAGCTACTTCCGCTAGGTCTTCTGCGTCATTACCGAAGTGAGCCGCGATAAAGATTGTCTTTGGATGTTTTGCGATGACGCGATTGCGGGCGGCATGCAGTTCAGAGCGTGAGGGGAATTCGGGTCCGAGAAAACCCCATTCAGGGTGATTGCGAAGTTCGCCTAAGCGTTCGTTATTTGGGTCGAGGGAGCGAAAGAAGGCGCTGGGGTCAGCGGTGTGAATGAGGACAGGGATTTGCAGTTCTCCGCAGACTTCCCAGATAGGATCCCAGCGAGGATCATCGATTTGGATTAAGGATCCATCTGCATTTCGATATCTCAATCCGAAGTCTTTGAAGAACTTCAAGCCGCTGATTCGTTTCTGTTTTACTTCGGCACGCAGACGCTCAACGATTGAATAGACGAAGTTTGGTTTTTGGCAGTCCCATGACTTTGGCTCATCCGCTTTGCCGGTTCCGTGGAAATCCATGTTGGCGAAGATCACAAATCGATCGCGGTATTTGTTCCAGAGGAAATCGGCGTGTTGCGCGAGTCGCTCTGAAAGTTGACCATCGAGCGAAACACTCACAGCGATACGATTTCGATCCATCATTTCCACGTAGCGATCGAGAAGTTCAGGATCGTGTTTGCCTTTGATGAAGAAGTGGGTATGGACATCGACGACAGGATGCATCGCTTGGAGAACTTCGGTTGTTTTGACTTTCAAGCTAGGAGTTCTCTCGGACGAGCTTGGTAAGGCATCATCGATCGGTGCAGTGGTTTGTTTTGAGGTGTCTTGTGCAAGGGAGGGTGTAATATCGCTAGAAAGAAAGAGCAGTGAAAAAGAGCATAGCATTAGAGAGAGGGCCGACATGATCGCTTGAAGCCCTTCTTTGAAGCTTGGGTATCGAAAGGAGATCGAGTAGTCATTCCTCAGGCGAGCGATATCGACTCGTTTGTTCCCGGCGCTGCGTTTGCGAGGTTTGTGCAGACCGTCAGCAACATGGATCGGCTGATGCTTTGCCGTGTTGGATGCATGTGTGTTGGATGAATCGGTGATTGGGATAGTGGTTTGCGGGGGTGCAAAGCGGGGTTCTGGCCAGTTCATGTGCTGAGCGATCCATCGGTAGTAGTCTCCACGAGTGGGGCTATTGCCATCGCACACGCAGTAGAGTGAATGCACAAGGGAGCCTTGAGAGACCAAGTCGATGACTTCTACAAGGTCATCGACTTGGATTAGGTTGAGGATTGAATCGGGGTCGATATCGAGCAGTTCACCGTTGCGGATAGCGGCGAGATTTGGGATTCGGTTCGGTCCGTAGATGCCGCAGGGACGTAGGATCACGTGAGGAAGGATGGATTTAGCGAACCATGATTCAGCAGCGAGGGCGGCGCGGGAGCCGGGGCGGGCTGGTGCGACGGGGGAAGATTCATCGCATAGGGCACCTGGAATTCCGTCCGCAAAGACACCGGTGGTCGAGAGGTAAATCCAGCGGCAAGCGAAATTGATTTGGTCCATTGCACGTCGCAAATTATCGAGCCCTTGAACGTGTTGTTCTTCGGGCGGTTGTCCTTCGGGGACCGCGTGTGAGACGGCTATTAGCAAAGAATTCGAATCACGGTTTGCTTCGCATGGAGTTGCCTCGTTTGGAGATAGCATTGAGCGAGGGATCTTGTTTTTCCCCAAGGTGTCCAGAATGACTGGTGCGGGGTCGATTTGAGATTTCCAATCCCAGACAACTGGCAGTAATCCTAGTGCCGCGAGCTCTGCGGCTCGCTCGGTGGATCTGGTAATTGCCAGCACGGTATCCCCTTGATTTCTCCATCGCATAGCGGCTCGTTGGCCGACGTAACCGCATCCGACCACGATTTTTAGAGTGGGGGAAGGCTGGGAATCGCGGGTCGAGTTGAACATGGGCCTTGATTATCCTTTAGAATCGTTACAGACCGATCTGAATCCAAGAATCTTAAGGATCTTGCAGGAAGTTTCTCAAGTTTCTGGTGTGGAAAGGGTTCTATTTTGGGGACTTTTGGCGAATAATCGATCCCATCTGACAAAGATTCGTGGAGGGTTGAATGGTTCCAATGACTTGCAAAGGTTTCCAGCCTGGGGTGTTCTCCGCGAACAGCGCTTTAATGCGAACTGTTTTGCTTGGGATATCCTCGATAGTTTTTGTCGCTAGTGTTGGCGCCCAAGATGTTTTGCCAGTCGTTGAGGAACCGGTCGTTGAGAACAAAGTCGTTGAGAACACAGTCGTTCGGGATACAAAAACCGTTGCGAACGAAGAGGATAGTAGCCTCTTAGGTGGGGCGAAACAGAAGTCCGAGGGAGTTACCTTCGTATCGCTTGATCCTGCCATCGAACGTATTTCTCGTGGAGAAGATCCCAAGACGCTTGCTGATTTGAAGGCGTTGCAGTCGCAACAGTCCAAGGTAGCCGAGAAGATCAATTTGGTCACGGTGAATTTGCAGCATGGAAGCACGCAAGGTAGTGGGGTGATCATCAACGAGGATGGGTTCATCCTAACAGCGGCGCATGTGGCAGGCAGACCAAAGCAACGTATGACGGTCGTTTTGCATGATGGACGGAGAGTCGAAGCGATCAGCATGGGGCTTAATCGCGACTCAGATGCAGGGCTTGTTAGGATTATCAAGAATAGAGATTCCAATGGGAAGCCATGGCCGCATGCTGCGTTGCCATCGGTTGGTGAGCGAGTGCGCATTGGTCAATGGTGTATCGCCGGTGGGCATCCGGGTGGTTGGATTGCGGATCGGCCGTCGGTGATTCGAGTTGGTCGAATTCTTCGTGTCACCGATTCGACGCTTGTGAGCGATTGCTCGCTCATCGGCGGAGATAGTGGTGGGCCACTCTTTGATTTACAAGGTAAATTGATCGGGATTCACAGTCGAATTGGGATCGATGTCGATGACAACATGCATGTCCCCATGAATGTGTATATCGAGTCGTGGGATCGATTGGCGAAGGGTGAAGTCTGGGGTGTGCTTCCTGGATTTCAGCCGATTATTGGTGTGACTGCCGATCGTGATTCAGACACAAAGAAGGAATGCATCATTGGTGCTGTTGCCCCGCGAGGCCCTGCGGCGAAAGCGGGGTTGCTGCCTGGCGACCGAATTGTTCGATTCAACGGCAACGAGATCGATAGTTTTGATAAACTGAAAGCTGAGGTCAACGCGACAGTTCCTGGTGAGCGGGTCGGCGTTGAGGTGTTGCGAGAAGGAGCCCGTGTCAACTTGAAATTGACTGTGGGTGTTTCCGATGAGCCTTGATTATTTCCGCAACAAGCTTCGTTGTTGTTTTTCCTTTAAGTACTGATCGAGCGACGGATCCAAAGGCTACCATGATGAAGTTCGGGATCGACAAGTTACTGCTTATTGGTTGTTTGGGAGCATGGGGTACGATGCTTGCCGAGCGATCGGATCGGGATCCTCGTTGTTCTAGTGGTACATGTGCTCCAGCCTATCAAGGTGCGGGTGCTAATAATGGTGCGGGTGCTTGCCCAAGCGGTGCGTGCGATGGAGCATCTTGCTCGAGCGATTCATGCAGCGGTGTTGATTGCGGGGTTGATTGCGGCGTAGGCGAAGGAGAATCCAGCGGGGGGAAGAGAGAGTCAGCTCCTCCGTTAAATAAAGAAGCTTGGGTACCGAACCGCGGGGAGAGTTCTGAGCCTGGAAAGATGTCGCAAGCTTGGAAGCAGCTCGTGCAGGAAGGTCAGCGGATGCGTGGCCGCGAGACCAGTTTTCTCAACAGTCGAGCGCAGCAGCGAAGTCAGTATGCAAGCTTGCGAGCGTTTCGAGACGCGATCGGTGAGAGTTGGAAATCGACTGTGCAGATACTCAGCGATTCCAAGCAGGTAGCGCTCGGAGTAATTACACGGGAAGATGGTTGGATTGTCACGAAGTCGTCGGAGGTCCCTGATGCACCGGTGGATGTTCGACTGCATGACGGGACCCGATTCGAGGGTGCGGTGAAAGTTCGTCGGCCGGAGTTGGATCTTGCGTTGATCAAAGTGGAACGCAAGGACTTGCCGGTCATTCGATGGGATACGCAGACGCAAGTGCCATTAGGAGGATGGATTGCGAGTGCTGATTCGCGTTCATTGCCCATTGCGATGGGAGTCGTCAGCGTTAAGAGTCGAACGATACCGAAATCCGATGCGAAGCTAGGTATCAAGCTCACGGTACTTGGTCAAAATCCGCAAGTTGAGAATGTCGTCTTTGGCAGTGGAGCGGATCGCGCGGGGATCAAAGAGGGGGATGCGATTTTGCGAATTGAAGGTGCTGACATGGGGACAGGCCAAGAGGTTCTCAACACATTGATGTCGTTGCCGGCTGGTAAAAGGATTTTGGTGGATGTGGAGCGAGATGGTAAGGAGTTAGCATTTCAGGCGCAGATGATGGATTTAACCCTTTCGATGTTGGATCCAACGGAGATGGAGGTCAATGGAAATGTATCTGCAAGGTCGACGGGATTTCGAAATGTCATTCAGCATGACACCGTCCTGTCGCCGCAGCATTGCGGGGGGCCATTGATTGATGTGGATGGAAACGTCGTAGGGCTAAACATCGCGAGAGCTGGTAGGGTTTGTTGTTACGCTTTGCCCGCGAATACGGTTGCCAAGGCGATTGGCGAAATGCTTGAAACGGTGGTGCGCTCTCAAGAAGAAGCGATCCGTGTTGAGACGCTCAAGCCGGGTTTGGAGCTTGATAACTCGGGGTTTGAAATAAAAAACTGAGCGATTGGCTACTTAATTGAGGTTAGGTTCCCCAGCCAAGACATGTTCGGTGGGGGGATCATTCTGGTTGTAATGTTCATAGAAGAACGGTTGACATGGCAGTTAGCGACGAGCAGTTGATTCGATGGCTTTTGCATTCGGATCAGCGGATACGATCTGCGTCTTTGGATTTGCTTTCGAGCAGTTATTGTTCATCACCTGAGATCTTGAGAAACGTTCAGGAAGTTTGGAATCGCGAGGGTGTGGAAGCCGCGTTTCGGGATTTTCCGCTTATTTCCCATTTGTCTATTCCTGCGGAGAAGGTCGGTGAGATCTTAGCCCTTGCGGCTCAGATGATTGCCGGCCGTAAGTTGACTGATCGAGTTTGTCGTTGTGCCGGAAAATTGCTTGAAGCACTCTCGGTGGAGCGTGCTTCTACTTTTGCGCCGCACTTAGAGGCGATCCGCAGTTTGAAGCAGGAGTCGAAGATCTTCTTTAGGGTTCCGATTGAATCGATGGAGCTGCGGGCCGCGGCTTTGGAGCGACAAGCGTCGTCACTTCATTTGGATTTTGAAGATGGTCAACCGGCGGATATTGTCATTGCGTTGGAATCGCTTTGGGAACGCGGCGAAGCGGATCGGTGGATTGAACGAGGAATGCAAGCTTGGATCGATTCTTCGGTCGGTTCGGCGAGTGCAAGTCCTTTGGCGGTAGCGGTATTGGAGTTGGTTTCGCGTCACAGTATTCGTGGATACGAAGAGTCCTTGATGGAATTGGTGGATCGCGACGAAGCTTCGGTTGCGGACTTGGCCACGATAGGATTAGTCCGAGGCCGCAATCCTCAAACGCAACAGCTAATTGCTGAACGATTTGCAAAGATGAGCAGATCGGGGCAGTTGCGATCCTTGGATTTGATACGGCGGATGCGATTGCCGCAATCTTCTGAGTTGGTCCGATTTCTGCTTCCCTATGGAGTCGACATCACGGTACAGAACGGTGCTCGAAGTGCGGAGGTGATGCTCTTTGATTTTAAATTGTTAGAGGATTGGCTTGAAGCATTTCTTTTGCTTGATGAGGCCTCTGTGCAGCGTTTGGAGTATGCCATACCGATTGTCTTGCCGTTAGCGCAAGAAGTTTCGGCATCGGACTGGCCGCGAATCAAGAGCTTGTTGCTAATGAGGCTCGGTCGCGGGTTTGAGATAGAGTACAGCGTGTGATCATGAGACGAGTATTGTTAGCGATTGAGTCGACATGTGACGAGACGGCGGCTGCGTTGATTGATGAGTCGGGTGCGGTACTCGGAGAGAGTGTCGCTACACAAGAGGAGTTTCATCGCGAGTATGATGGGGTGGTTCCCGAGATCGCAGCCAGAGCGCACTTGGAACGGATCGTCCCCGTGATTGACATGGCGATGAGAAGTTCATCTGTTCGAATCGACGAACTCGTAGCGATCGCCGTAGCGACATTTCCTGGTTTGCCAGGATCGTTGCTGGTCGGATTGTCGGCAGCCAAAGCCCTCGCCTTGGCTTGGGATAAACCTTTGGTGGGAATCAATCACATTCAAGCCCATGTGTATGCATGTGGGATTGGGCGGGAGCCGATTTACCCTTGTGTCGGCTTTGTCGTCAGTGGTGGGCACACTTCGTTGTACCGATGTGACGATCCGATCACATGGGAGTATTTAGGAGGAACGATCGATGATGCGGCAGGTGAAGCGTTCGATAAAGTAGCAGTGATGCTTGGGTTGCCTTTTCCGGGTGGGCCGGAGCTATCGAAATTAGCTCAAGGGGGGGATCCGAAAGCAGTTCGTTTTCCGCGACCGTTGCTCGATGATTCTCATCGGCTGGATTTCAGTTTCTCGGGATTGAAGACTGCGGTGCGTTACAGGATAGCGGGGGTTGGCAAGTCGAGTACTTTGCGGGATGGCGCAGGTGTAAAGGAAGTTCCGGAATCGCTCGGTTCACAGGAAAAAGGGCCACAGGAAAAAGGGCCACAGGAGAAAGCCGATATCGCGGCGAGTTTCGAACAAGCCGTAATCGATTGTTTAGTGGGTAAGGCGATTTTAGCGGTAAAGGCAACGGGATTGAATCGGTTATGCATCGGTGGTGGGGTGGCAGCGAATCAGAAGTTTCGCAGTCAAATCACCGCAGCTTGTGCATCGCGCAAGATCGAATTGGTAATCGCCAAGCCCCAATGGTGTACCGATAATGCAGTCATGGGAGCTTTGGCTTGGGAGAAAATCCGACGCGGGCAATTCGACACACTTGAGCTCGATGCGCAGCCTGGTTTAGTCCGACCCGAAGGATCCCGGCCGAAGGGTAAGCAACAGGGGTAATTACTGGATTGTTGTCGCGGGACGGATGCAAGAAAAAGTGTTTCTGGAAATCCGAAAGTTAGTCGATTGGGTCAGGAATAGAGTACACTGGAGTTGAGAGACACGCCCTGAGTCATTGGCGGTTCGTTTCCTCCGACGATCGCCCCCTCCTTTGACGGTCTTCCTTCCACGTTCTCCCTCCCTTTCCAGTTTCCCCTCAACTAACCTTTCGTTGAACGCAGCGTGTTGTTCAGCGAAGACATTTCTGCCAGCGCGTTGCAGTTGGATTGAATTGAGAGCATCATGAGCGTTATAGCACCACCCCCTAGTTCTGAAGATATTGCACAAGCTAAAGCCTTGCGGGAGTCTTTTAGCAAGATCAAGGAGCAGGTATCACGGGTAATTGTTGGGCAGGATAGTACGATTGAGCAATTGCTTATTGCGATGCTAGCTGGCGGGCATTGTTTGCTTGAGGGTGTACCGGGTTTGGCCAAGACATTGATGGTGCGATCTTTAGCCCAAGCGATGGATTTAGATTTTCATCGGATACAGTTCACTCCTGATTTGATGCCTGCAGACATCACCGGTACCGACATCATTCAGCAGTCGGAGTCGGGTGCTAGGCAGATGAGTTTTGTAAAGGGCCCTGTCTTTACGCAGATATTGTTGGCTGACGAGATTAACCGGACGCCGCCGAAGACACAAGCGGCGCTTCTTGAGGCGATGCAGGAGCATGCAGTAACGGTTGGTGGAAAGACCTACAAGCTCTCCGAGCCATTTTTTGTGTTAGCTACGCAAAACCCCATCGAGCAGGAGGGGACTTACCCGTTACCCGAAGCGCAGCGAGATCGGTTTTTGTTTCAGACGTTGGTGGATTATCCAACTAGGGATCAGGAGGGGGATATTATTGAGCGGACGACAGGAAGTTCGTCGGGAACGATTGCACCGGTGATCACGGGGCAGGAGATTATCGAGTATCAGAGGATTGTTCGCGTTGTACCGTTGCCACCGCATGTCAAAGAGTACGTCTTGGATCTGGTTCGATCGTTGCGCCCCAAGGAATCGGCGGCGCCGAAGTGGGTAGCACCATGGGTTCAATGGGGGCCGGGCCCGCGAGCTTGCCAACAGATAGTCGTGGCGAGCAAAGCGAGGGCATTGTTACAAGGTCGGTTGCATGTGACGACAGGTGACATCGACGCGTTGGCGGCACCGGTATTACGTCATCGCATTGTCCCGACGTTTGCTGCACAAGCCGAAGGGATTGATGCCGATGCGATTGTTGCGAGGTTGCTTGCGGAACTACCGAAACCGCAGGGGAACTCGGCTGGCTTGTAAGCAGAACTCGAACATGATTTTGCGTATGCAATCTTATTTGATTGCGTATAATCGCTTGTTCGGAATTTTAAACATCAAGCTTTAACAACCTAAAAACAACATGACATCACGAACCTCCCAAGGGAGGCCGGCGCCCGAGCTGCTGGCACCTGCGGGAAACTGGGAGTGCGTCCATGCAGCCGTCGAGAACGGCGCGGATGCGATTTATTTTGGCCTCGAGAGTGGTTTTAACGCTCGTGCCAGGGCGGTTAATTTTTCATTGGACGATCTGCCTCGTCTGATGGCGCATTTGCACAGGCGTGGGGTTTCTGGATTTGTAACCCTCAATACGCTGATCTTTACCGATGAGTTAAGGACTTTTGAGCAGCACGTAAGGGAGCTTGCAGCCGCCGGGGTCGATGCGGTCCTTGTTCAAGACTTGGGGGCTGTGCGGTTGATTCATGAGATATGTCCCGAGTTGAGCGTGCATGCGAGTACTCAGATGACCATGACCGCTGCTGAGACCATTGCTGCCATTGAAAGTTTGGGAATTGACCGGGTTGTTTTGGGTCGTGAGTGTTCACTGGATGAGATTCGCAAGATCACCTCAGCGACAGCCATGCCGGTAGAGACTTTCGTTCACGGAGCGTTGTGTGTGGCTTATTCGGGCCAGTGCCTTACCAGTGAGTCTCTCGGGGGGCGTTCTGCGAACCGGGGGCAGTGTGCGCAAGCTTGTCGGTTAGATTATCAGTTGATCAGCGACGGCAAAGACGTCGACTTAGGTGATGTAAAGTATCTGCTATCTCCGCAGGACTTGGCAGCCTATGAGTGCATCCCTGACTTGATCGATGCTGGGGTTGCGTCATTGAAGATTGAAGGAAGGTTGAAGTCACCGGAATACGTCGCAAACATCGTTCATCATTATCGCCAAGCGATCGATGCCGCGATGCTCGGAGAGCGAAAGCGTTTCACGGTTGAAACCCAGCGCGAGATGGAGTTGAGTTTCTCGAGAGGATTTTCACCGGGATGGCTGGAAGGATGCAATCACAAGCGGTTGGTGCCTGGTCGCAGCAGTTCCAAGCGAGGAGTGTTGGTAGGTCGGTTGGTGCGCAAGAAGGGTGATCGGGTGGTGGTCGATTTAGATGCGCCGTTGAGCAAAGGAGACGGGCTCGTATTCGAGGGAGATCGAGCGGCGGGGACGGAGGTTGGCGGTCGGATTTTTCAGATTCTCGTCAATCATAGGCCTGCCGAGCAAGCCGTCAGTGGTCGGGTCGAATTGGAGTTTCAGCGAGGGTTGATTCGCGACGCAGAGTTATATGAGGGGCAATCGATATGGCAAACAGATGCGCCGAAGCAGACGAAAGCTTGGCGGCAGACTTTTGCTTCCGAGCGTTTTCTGCGCAAGCTTCGGTTGAATATCTCGGGCCGTGTTCAAGTTGGCGAACCCTTGGAGTTTCAGGTTGTTTGGAGTGAGCAGCGCGAGGGAATCTCTCAACAAGATTTTCAGATCAGCGTAACGAGCGATCATGTGCCGGAGCGAGCGCAGAAACATCCCGTGAGTGTCGAAGCGATCGAGCAGCAGCTAGGACGATTGGGGAATACCCCGTATACCATTGGTTCGGTCGATATTCAGATCATCGGCGAACCGATGATCCCGCTCTCGGTGCTTGGTGAGTTGCGCAAGCAGCTTGTTCAGCAGGTCGATGGTTTAAGGCAAAGCATCCCAGAGCGGACAATTCGTCCCGACGGCGTTGCGGCAAGGATGCTTGCGGATGTCCAAGTCACTGGGCATCGCAGCGCGGTAGATTCGCAGGATGTTGTGGAATCGCAGGATGTTGTGGAAGTACAGGGTGGTCAGGAAGTAAAGGGTGGTGTTGAGCCGAAGGGACCTCAGTTGCGAGTCCTGTGCCGTACACTCAAGCAGCTTGAGTGCATGCTCAAGGCGGGAGCGAAAGAGTTAGCGGTCGAATTTCATGACATTCGAGAGTACCGGTTAGCGGTAGAGCGAGCGCATGAACATGGGGCGAGGATTTACCTAGCAACGCTGCGGATTCTCAAGGCGGGCGAGGCAGGGTTGTTTCGGGCTTTGGAAAAGCATTCTGCGGACGGATGGCTTGTGCGCAATCTGGCGGCGTTGCGATATGCGGTCGATAGGGGGATTCGTGCGGATTGCGATTTCTCTTTGAATGTCACCAATCCCCTGACAGCGCAGTGGTTAATGGGGTCCGGGGCCGGCAGCGTGACCGCTTCCTATGATCTGAATCGAGATCAGTTGCTTGAATTGGTCGCAGCAATGCGGGCGGAAAGCTTGGAGGTGGTGATCCACCAGCATATGCCGATGTTTCATATGGAGCACTGTGTTTTTTGCACGGTGCTATCGCCGGGGACAAACAAATCTAATTGTGGGCGACCATGTGACGTACACGACGTGAAGCTTCGGGATCGCATCGGGGTCGAGCATGTGCTTCATGCCGACGTTGGGTGTCGCAATACGTTGTACAACGGGAATGCTCAGAGTGGGGCGGAAGTAGTACCGGCCTTGCTGGAGAGGGGTGTAAGAAGATTTCGGATAGAAATTCTTCGGGACGCCCCCGAACAGGAGCTTGAGCGGCTTTGGACCCTATATTCCCAGTTAATTGCAGGGAAAACAGAGGGTTCGAGTGTCTGGCGGAGCTTGCGGGCAGAGAATAGGGTGGGGGTAACTCGAGGAACTTTGGAACATCCGCGAAACCCTTTGGCAATTTTGTAGTTTAAAGGTTGGCGAAAAACGCAATGCAAAACTTAACTGAATCGCAACATAACGATACGTTCACCATGCTATTGAAGTTATCCCAGGAGCGGGGAGCCGAAGAGGCTGCGCGAGCTCTTGTCGAAACGATGCGGAGTGAGGAGCGGTATCCGGAGTTGTTTGAAGCAAGGAAGATGTTGCATCGCATTGAATTAGGTTTGCCTCCGGTGCATGTACCCGGCTTACAGGGTGGGGACAATGAACGTTCGGAGTCGTCCAAGCTTGATCCGCAAGTACAAGACGAGTTGGACAAGCGTCTGTTGGATGCTTGTCGCGAAGTTGGTTCGGGGTTGATGCGTTCTGGCCGGTTGCAAGAAGGCTGGATGTATCTTCGGGCGGTAGGTGACGATGCTTTCGCGGCGCAAGCCATGGAGGGCATTGAGCCGACGCAAGAGAATCTCGACTTGCTTTTGAATTTGTATGTCCATGAGGGGATCGATGTTGGGCGAGGAACGGATTTGTCTCTGCGAATGCGGGGGACATGCAATACCATCACCATGTTGGATTCGGTGGTCGCGATGCGCGGCCGAGCGGATCAGCAGGCGGCGGTGGGGGCATTGGTAAGGCACGTCCATCAAGAACTTTTGGCTAATCTCGTTGCCGATGTGCGACGGCGCAAGCCGGAGGTTCATGGATTGGATACGGGTCGCATCGTCGATTGGCTTGGAATCATGCCCGGATTGCTTCGCGATGGGACCTACCACTTGGACACGACTCACTTAGCTTCCACGGTACGTTTTGCGAGGGTATTGGATAATTCCGATACTTTGCGGCTTGCAGCTGATTTAGCCGAGTATGGCAGGCAGCTTCATGCTCAGTACCAATACAGCAGCGAGGAACCTTTTGCAGACCTTTATCCAATGAGTCTTGCTTGGTTTCGAGCGTTGTTGGGGGAGAATGTCGAAGCCGCATTGCGGTTGTTTCGGCAGAAGGCCGAGTCGCTTGACAGCCAGGAGCATGGAACGATTGGAATTGAAACGTATGCAGACTTGCTAGCCAGAGTTGGGCGAGCGTCGGAGGCATCGAAGTTTCTCATGCGAGCGATGCCAGAGGGCATGCGACCATTTGGAATTGCCCCTTCGCTGATCGAGCTCGCGAGTATTTCTGGAGAGTTTCAACCGATGATGGACCATGCGAAGGAGCGAGGCGATGTGCTTGGTTATGCAGCAGCATTGTTGCAGAGTCGGGTGAAGACCTAGTTCCGTTTTTGGTTGGTAGCAATCAGTTGTATACCAGAACCTATTTTCGCCACGCAGTACAGATAAATCGATTCCACGTAGATTAACTGAGAAAAGCATGGCGACAAAAGTCCTTTTAGTCGAAGATGATCCCGTATTGGCCGATGCGATCCGGGAGGGGTTGTCCGATGAAGGAATCATCACGGTCGGTGTTTCGAGTGTTTCAGAGGCTTTGGAAGCGATGCGGACGCAGCGTCCCGATACGCTTATTCTCGACTTGATGTTGGCAGGGGAGTCTGGGCTTGATGTATTGCGGACCGTGCGATCGCATCGCGATCAGACACCGATCATCATCATCAGTGCCTTGGGAACTACCGAGCAGCGAGTCAAAGGATTGCTTGCCGGTGCCGATGACTACTTGGTCAAGCCTTTTGAAATCAAAGAGCTGTATGCTCGCATCGTTGCGTTGGTGAGGCGAAGTCAGAGGCAAGAAGGCCCGATATTGAGCTTTGGCCCATTGCGATTGGAATTGACTACGCGAAGAGCGTTTCGGGATGGTAAGGAACTGAAGCTTTCTCCGACCGAAATCTCGTTGCTGGAGCTTTTCATTAGACGCGAGAACCAAGTTCTTTCCAGAAAGATGCTTTATCATCAGCTTTGGGAGAGCGATTGGGAGAGCGAAACGAATGTCATCGAAGTTCATATCAATCGTTTGCGAAGCAAAGTAGATAAGGGATTTCCAAATCCTTTGGTACATACGATTCGAGGGCGGGGATACATGCTCTCGGAGAACCCCTCTTCTGCTATACCGGTCGACGAGTCTGAGTCAGGGGCGGCAGTACAAACTGCACCAGTGACTCCGTGAGAGCGTGCGCAGAATTCTTGAGGTAGAGGGTATGATTTGGAATTTAGGGGAAGCGAAATGTTTCGTTGGCGTACGCTTACCCTAAAAACCAAGACAGCCTTGATCCTTACCATATCGACCTGGGTATCGGCGGCGCTGATAGGTTTGGCTAGTCGATCTGCGTTTCAATATTTGGTGCATCGCCATATCGACATCGAGTTGACCGACGACTCAAGAGACTTTTATAAGATTCTCCACAAGGAACGTTTTCCGTTTACCGAAGCGCAGATATCGCGTTGGAATCGTCGACTGGCGATTCATCCGACGCATCGTATTTTTGTGCATGTGATCGATCAGGAAGGTAAGGCATTGTGGAGTTCCATCACTGCACCGCCTCCCTTTGGCAAATTGAATATCGGAAATGATTCCCATCAGACCATCGGACAATTCCGTGTGGTGCATCAGCCCATCGAGCTTAGGCTAGTCGATGCCGAGACGAAGAAGGAAGTCTCTCGGAAGGGGGCCACGATGCAAGTCGGTTGTGCGATGGATCTTGCGAAGTCAGCCATGCGAGAGCTCGACAAGTGGATTCTGCCCGTAGTGGTTTGGTTGCTTGTCGTCGTTCCGCCTTTGGCATGGCTGATTACTGGTTGGTTGTTGTTACCGCTGAGGCAGCTGACAAAGGAGACTGATGCGGTGCAGATCCATGAAGACCGTTGGATATCCCGATCGCTGAATGGGGATGACATCGACCGGTTAGCGATAACCGTCAATGGCCTACTGCAGCGTACACGAGAGAGCATTCAGCTCAACGAAGATTGGCTTGCGAACGCAGCTCATCAGCTTCGAGGTCCCTTAGCGGCAATCATGAGCAATATCGAGGTTTGCGCGGATCGAGCGAAGGATCCGAAGGCAGTTCAGATGCTTGAGAAAGTCACGGTCGAGTGCAATTATTTGAAGAAGATCGTCAATCAATTGTTACTGCTAGGAGAAACCAAGTCGGACTGCAAGGAATCGATGCGCGTGCAGGTAGCTTGGGATCGCCAAGTTCAGCAAGCGGTCGATTTTTTTGAAGCACTAGCAGAGGAGAAAGGGGTATTGCTTCGTTCGAGTCAGATCGATAGCGCGGCGGTGCAAGGCAATCCCGATCACTTGCGATTCATCATTCAAAATGTCTTAGATAATGCCATCAAGTACACAAGTGAAGGTGGGACGATTGATGTGGAGTTGCGGGCTGAGAAGGACGGTAAAGAAGCGGTATTAAGGGTGCAAGACACGGGGATAGGAATCTCGCAGGAGGATCAGAAGCGGATTGGCCAACGGTTTTTCCGAAGCAATTCTGGGAGGAATTCGGCGGAGACTCCCCGGGGATCTGGATTAGGTTTAAGCATCGTTTTGAATATCGTTCAATCGATGCAGGGAAGCTTCCAAATCAGCAGTGAGCTTGGTCGAGGCACGTTGGTAACAGTTCGATTACCTTTAGATACCTCGACCACGCAGATTCTCGACCACGGAGTTCTCGACCACGGAGTTATCGACCACGGGGATTAATGATCCGCAGGGTGTTGATGCTTAGTCATCGACGTCCGTCGGGAGGGGGCGTCGGAGTGGCAAGCAGCAGATAAGAGCGGCGGATAGGGTGCTTGTGCAGGCTAGGAACAGAAGGCCGTAGGTGTACGAATTCAAGTTTTTCTGCACAAAACCCATGACATATGGACCGAGGAAGCCACCGAGGTTTCCGATCGAGTTGATCATCCCCACGCTACCTGCGGCGGCGGTGGAAGTCAGGAATAGGCTTGGCAAAGCCCAGAAGGCAGGCATATAGGATTTCATACCTGTGGCAGCGATCGTAAAGCAGAAGATCGTTGCCCATAAGTATCCTTGTGTAAATGTCACGAGGACTAGGAACAAGGCGCCGATGACAACGGGAATTGCCGAGTGCCAGCGGCGTTCTTGCATCTTATCCGAGGACCAGCCGATAAAGAGTTGGCCAGGGATGACCAAGAGCGACGGGATCATACCCAGTAGGGCGATGCGTGAGGGTTCGAGTTCAGGGTACCAGTTTTTGATCACGCTCGGCAGAAAGAGTTCGATACCGTAATTTGCGGTAACGATTCCAAAGTAAGCGAAGGACAGGAGCAGGACACGAGGGCTGGATAAGGCTTGCAGAAGCGTCATGTGACCTCCAGCCTTATGCATAGCTTTCTCTCGAGCTAGTTCGCCTTCTAAAGCCCCTTTTTCTTCGTCTGTGAGCCACTTGGCTTGTGAGGGCCTGTCCGTTAGCCCGAAAAGGACATAGAGGCCGAAAACAACGGCGGGAATACCCCAGATGATGTAAATCCATTGCCAGCCTTTCAAGCCAAGCAGATCGGGGATAATTTTGGTTATCTCACCGGTTTTGGCATCGACTATAGTGCGACCGTAATCGATGAATAATTGTGAAACTGCGGGGCCGATGATCATGGCGATAGGAGAAGCGATCAAGAAATAGGAGATCGCTCGCGCGCGTTCCTTTTGTGGAAACCAGTGGCTTAAGTAAACGATTACACCGGGGAAAAATCCAGCTTCGGCCATCCCGAGCAAGAACCGCACGGTGTAGAAGTGGGTAGGTGTTTTCACGAACGCGGTCAGAGCGGCCATGAATCCCCAAGTGACCATGATGCGGCAGATCCATTTCCTTGCACTCCATCGTTCGACGATCAATGAGCCGGGGATTTCGAGCAAGAAGTATCCGAGGAAGAAAATACCGCCCCCGAATCCGAAGACCGATGCATCGAAACTTGGCATGTCCTCTTCCATCGTCAGTTTAGCGATCGCCACATTGTTGCGATCGATGTAGGCGATGATGTAACAGACGAAGAGGATAGGCAGGAGCCTGAGGTAGGCTTTGAGAATTGCCGAATTCAAATACGATTGGTTCGAGGCCTGAGTCGAATCCGATGACGACTTAGAATTGGATGTGTTTTGGGGTCGGGGTTGATGGGAATTGACGGATGGCTTATTGCCATCGTTGGAGAAGTTGCTCATTGCGATCGCGCCAATGCTGAGAGGAAGTCAGGGGAGGGAGAGGAAGAGGGGTAGAGATAGGGGGCGAGGTAGGGCGTAAGGAGTGCTTGATTACTTTTTCGGATCAAGGTTTGCGTTGAGTTGATCTGGGGAGATGCTGGAAGCGACCCCTTGAGTTGGAACTTCTGCTTTTGCCAACCAAAGACAAGCGTTGAGAATTAGTTTACGAAAAGAATCATTTCCCCAGTTGTCGTGGAAGTGACCGCCGGTGAAACCGAAACCGCGTCCGCCATCAGGTCGTTCGATCGACCAGAGCATTGCTTCGGCGCGACCTTTGTTTTCTTGGATGTGCGGATAGGGGCCTGGTGGGTAGACATAGGGGCCGTTGCGTACTGCATCGGAGGGGCCGGCGACAAGGATCGGAACGAAGAGACCTTGGGGAGTTTTTGCTGAGGCGGCTCCAGGGAGATCGTTGACGAAACGCATGTTGAAATACCATTCGTCTTTTGCGCTAAAGGGCTCTACACCTCGAGTGATTGGGTGTTCGGGAAGCTGATTGAATTCCGGGGACCAAATGGGGTTACAGGAGAACATATGCTCGTAGTGTCCGCCGATCCATTTTTTGAATTCCTTGCCGGCTTGGTCAGGTACGATTTCAACTGCGTAGTGCATACACCCGATGCCGACTCCTTTGGTTACCAAGCGGTCGATCATCTGCAAGCGGCGTCCCGACTCCTGAACGGCTTCGTGACCGCCACCTCCATCCATATAGAAGACGATTGCATCGGCTTTCTCTAGGATCGACTCGTCTTTTGGCCAACCGTTCAAAACGAAATCGACTTCGATTGGCAAACCGCTTTCTTTTAAACAGCCGGCGAGCAGTTGTACCCCGGCGTTGAATTCGTGCATGCGAGGTGGGTGCGATGGTCGTCCGGCGATCAGGACGATCCGTTTGCGAGCGATGGGTTCATCGCTTCGAGCATCGTTGAGTTGGAGCATCCCGGCCAATGAAAAACCGAAGAGCAACAGCGTGTAACGAACAATCCGGTTCAGCAATAACGAAGTCATCGTGAAGTAATCTTTACTGCGAGTGCGAAGTCATCCGAAAAAAATTGCCTTTTTCTCCCCTGCGGGGGGGAGTCAGTGACCAAAGGTGTCACAAGGAGAATGCACATTGTACACAACCTCAGCGAGAAGGTTATCACCGAGCCTGGAAACAGCAGCCTGGAAACAGCAGCCTGGAAACAGCCAGCCTGGAGAGAACCAGCCTAGAGAGATGGTACAGAGAATTCAGCAAATGGACTTTTTTACAATGGTTCTGCTGAAATTTTCAATGACCAGCCCTACCTGGAGGAAATCGTCGGTGAGCACTCGGCTCCGAGGGGGGCCATCGCGACACGTAAAGCCAAAACTTTTGCGGAAAACGATGGGGACTTGAATGAATCCAGAAAAAGGGCAGCAAATTCCCGTGCAAGGCTGGTTCTTGGAACTGGAGTTGCTTTTGTTGCATCCAAGATGTGTCGGGGGGTACCTCGGCACGACGGCTGGGTTCTTGGATTTCGAAACCCGTTTCATGCACTGTAGCCTGTGGCGTTCGAAAGACGACGCGGGCCATCAAGGAGGAATTAGAGATGCTAGTATTAAGTCGTCATGCAGGTGAAAAGATTGTTATTGGCGAGAACATCACGATTACCGTCAGCAGGGTTTTGCCTGGCAGGGTAGTGATTGGAATCGAAGCACCTTCGGACATGCTGGTGATGCGTGAGGAGTTGCTTGAAGTAGAGATTGATTCGGAGCCTATAGGGTCGAAGTCCAATCGGGTAGGGGGAGTCAAGGCGAAGAAAGATCGCGGAGCGGACAAGTCTGGAATGGCAAGTGTTGGGGAAGCAACGGTCGCAGAGCGAGTGATGGCTCGTCAGTCGCTTCGGGATTTTGCCAAAGCGTTACTCAGTGGCGGTACGCACACTGTAGGAATGCACGCTGCAGGTACGCACGCTGCAGGTACGAAAACCGGCGAATCTTCGAATTCACCCTCTTCGCAGCATTTGTCCTCGGCAAGCGAGTTGCATGGCGGTGAGCTTTTGGAGATCGTAGCGAGCGGTTCAAGCGAACCGGGTTTGACGCCAGTTGCCAGCAGTTCAGCGATGATCATCTCTGAGCCGATGGAACGCTGTGCATAGGGTGCTCAAGTATCCCAGGCTTGCGATTCACGTATACGTGTTTTGCGAAGGTCTTCGTTGCTATTGCAAGAGCGAGCGCAGGTGCTGAGCCGAATTAACCGGCTCGGCGCCAGAGTCTCTTGATCGAGCGTTCGACCTCTTTGAGCCAGCGTTTCCGCGGCTCTCGGCCAGCGGAGCCGAAGCCGGGGATACGGATGGATCTCGGTGCGCGGTGAACTTCTTCTTGCAGGATTTGGAAAGTCTTGTCAGCAAGATCGCTCCAAGTCACACCGCAGCTTCGGTTCGATTCAGCGGTGCGAGAGAGTTCTGCGTGTCGATTGCACAGTTCATCCCAAGCTGCTGCGATTTCCGTCGGGCACTCGGGGTCTACCCAGAGGATTGCGTCCGATCGGCTACCGAAATGCTCGCGGAGGACGGGCAAGTCCGATGCGATAACCGGTAGCCCTCGCTCGAGTGCTTCGTGGATTGGCAATCCCATTCCTTCGGCCCTTGTTGGCATGATCAAACCCATAGCTCGATCCATCAGTTCTTCAGATGATGCGTCATCTACATATCCAAGAGCTCGATAGTCCAAGTCTTGTTTGAGTCCGCGGTCTGAAATGGTCTTGTTCAGGCGATTCAGATAAGGATTTGGCGTTAATTGAGTTGCTCCCACCAATTCGCTTCCGTAACCGCACAAGGTGAGCGAAACATCCTTACGTTTGCGTTTGCTCAAGGCAATCATCAGTGCTAAGTGGTTCTTATGCTCGGATACGTTTGCTGGGTAGAGCAGGAACGGTTGGTTCGTTGATCGAGTGTGATCGAAATTGCTCGATGGATTGGATGAAGTTGCGGTGGTCGACAGTTGTAGGATTTTCGCGTTCGGATCGCTTGCAATATGAGGTAGCACGTCGACTTTATGGGCAGCGACCGGTCCCGCAATTTCCGTAAAGCGATTTTTAGTGTATTGCGAAGTTACGATAACTCTTGAATATCGCGATACGGTATCTTTGACCGCTTGTTGCATACTACCAAGGAAAGCATCTGTGGTGTGGGCGCCGAAAGCGTCGAGCAGGATGGTGTCTTGGAAAACGCAAACCGTTGGAATTCGGACTTGTGGGATAGCCACTCCGTGCGGCCAGACCATGTAGAGGATATCGTCAGAACTCAGCACATCGTCGATGGGTTGGCCGGTGTAAACAAAAGCCAAGTTGACTTTTGAGGAAAAGCGATCTTTTGTAATCAACTCTTGGTAATCGCGATGAATGGCGGCCGTTACTCGGGTAACACCAGGATGTTTACCGAGTTCTTCGATGAGCTTTGTCAGCAGGAGATAGCCTCCACCCAAAACGTACGTCGGATGCCAAAGGAGTATCTTCATGGTAACTTCCTGATAGTGTGCGGAAGAAAGTTTTTCCTCCATTCTTCGGTACAGAATTCGGACTCGAACGATTCTAGAATTTTCGCTTGTGACTTCTGGATCGATTGCCTGAAGGCTTGATCACCAGATTGCAGCCGGTTGATTTTTTCACGAGCTTGGTCGTAGGTTCGGCAAAGACCTGGTTGGTCTGAGCCACCACACTTTTCCAAGAGTCCGCCTGACATGAACACCAATGGCATTCCGCTGACAATGGCTTCGAGGGGATGGTAGTGAAGGTGCCGTTCTTCTTGGGAGTGATAAAACATGCACGAACAGGTATTGATCAGTTCGTCATAGCGGGCTCGATCTATATAACCGAGGATGTTCGGATCCTTTGTTTCCGGTTCAGCGGCTGGTTGCCCAAGATCTTGCCGACCGCCGATGCAGTAAGGAAAGCTTCCGAGTTCCTCGACGAATCGTTGATAAATGCGGCGGTAGTAATCGATTTGGTCGATGTTCGGGCAAACGAAGAAGACTCGAGGGTCTCCACCCTTCCAAGACCCGGCGCGATTCGTGATCGACTCAGGTAATGCCAATGGCATGTAAAGCGACCGGTTCTTGAGAAAGGGCTTCTCGTTTTCGATGATTTCACGGTAGGCTGCGGCTAGAAACACGCGATCTTTAGCAAGCAGCATTTCACGCATGATCGAGTTTTTGCTGTGGATACCAGCAAAACGCACAAGGCGGTTGTTGAACCCAAGCAATTTTTTTTGAAGCCGATGCAAAGGTTTCGAATATCCATCGCGAAGCGACGAGGCAGGGACGGTGTCAGTGGCAGTTTCGTAGTCGATTGTTCCCGCATGTCCGAAAGCTCGCATGAAAATGCGACCAGAGAAGGACTGCAGCATGTAATACAGTCCTGGGAAAATGTACGCACATATGCAATTGCTGAAGTGACGGTTGAGAACCTCGGCGGTTTTCTTGGAAATCGGGTCTTCGTAGAAGTTCAGTGTGTTCAGGTATTCCAAATCCTCTGCCGGGATACTCAGAGTGCTGTCGTACTTGGTCGTGACCGATGCAGTTCTGCTATTCGGACCACTCGGCAAATGCTTCGGGACGTAAACCTCAAACCCAAGCTCCATAAGCATTGGAACCTCCCACTCCATCAGGGTGGTATGGTTCAAAATCCACAGGATTCTCGGCTTCGGCGTCGAATTCATAGAGTGAAAAGTAATGCTATCAAAGTACCAATAATGCCGTAGACACCCCAATCCGACGTCGGAGAACATTGTCGACCAGTTCGTTCTAGCAAATCTCTTGGTCTAAGTTCAAGATGGATTGCCTTATCCCCCTAAACTCCCTACTCTGCGTTCTCGTCCGCCTCCTCCTATTCCGCTTCGAGTTGTTCCTTCTGCGAAACATGAGTCGCGATTGAATATTGCTATTTTTGAATTCGTTTGCTCGAGCGGTTTGTTTCAAGTAGATGGAACCAATTGCGTTGGTATGGCCCTTCTGGAGGAAGGTGCTGCGATGCTGGTAGCCTTGTGCAATGATTTAGCAACAAGTGGTCATCGAGTTACTACATCGATTGAGCTCACGATCGCGGGGGAGTTATCACGCCGGCAGATCGACATAAAGTCGCACCGTTTGTTCAATTGCGGGCCAATGCCTGAAGGGGGAGAACTTCAGAGCGACATTCAACCCCTGGAGCGAATTGCCGATCGATGGCGAGCCGTGTCCGAGGATTGCGATGCGGTGATCCTAATCGCTCCTGAAATCGATCGAGTGTTGAGTCGCTTAGTTGATCGCTTACGGTCCTTCGGCGTGAACGTGATTGCTCCGGATCCGAGATTTCTCGACTGTGCTATGGATAAGTGGGAAACAGCCCAAGCTTGGGCAAGTAGTTCGTTACTAACGATTCCGACTTGGTTAGCAACACACTGGTATCAAGCGTTTCAACTTGGGCAGATTCATTCCGGTTCATCAGATACTCCGACAGACGGATGGGTGATCAAGCGGCGGTTAGGCGCGGGCGGAGTCGATATGCTTCGGTTCCCTCATGCGGACGATTTAGCAGCACACATCGAGAGCCTGCATCCGTGGAACGCAGAACTTGCAGGATGGGATTCTAGCGAGGCTCTGTTGCAAGGGGGTAATTCAACACGTGAAGCGTTCATCGTTCAGCCTTGGATCTGCGGTCAAGCATCGAGTCTTGCGATCCTTGCTGCTGAGGGGCGACCGATACGTCTTCTTGGTGCAATGGATCAGCAATTCGGACGGGACGGATCTTACGTTGGAGGTGTTGGCCCGCTTGATCTGTCCAGTGACCGGCTTCAGCGCTTCGCGACGGAGCTGCTGCAAGCGATCCCCGGTGAGGGAAATGGGTGGATCGGGATCGATTTTGTGAGAACCTCTTCTGACGCATGGTATCCGTTGGAAATCAACGTGAGGCTTACGTCAAGCTACCTTGGATATCGTCGCTGCTACGGCCCTGGGCTTGCAGATGCTATTCTTGGATCCCCTTTGCCGCTCGGTAACTCGCTAATTCCTGGTGCGATTCGCTTTTCGGTGACCGAATTCCATGGATAATGAACGCTTCTTGGCGCAACACGCCATCCCTTTCCAACCGCTTTGACTCGCACGCGAGGATACTCTTGATGATGGCAATCTCAGGTTTGACCAAGAAACTGTTTTGGCAACCTACAGCATTAGCTTGTTGCGTCGTGTTCGTTTTAGGAACCATCGCAGATGGCTTTGCTCAATCGATTGACTTTCGCACCCAGATCCAGCCGATCCTCAGCGAGCATTGCTCGCAGTGCCACGGAGTCGACGAGGGGACCCGTGAAGGAGGACTGCGACTGGATCTTCGCGATGCCGCTATTTCGGGAGGGGATTCTGGCAAGCCTGCCATTGTGGTCGGTAGTTCCGCGCAGAGTGAATTAATCCATCGAATCCTTGCGACGGACCCGGAGGTACTTATGCCGCCACCGAGTCTGCAAAAGCCTTTAAGCAAAGAGCAGGCGGATTTACTTTCTCGATGGATCGATCAAGGAGCCGATTACGCGAAGCATTGGGCATTCGAGCCACCTATTTCGCTACCTCAAGATGGGCGCAAAAGTATCGATGCATCGATATCGTCAACATTGACGCAAAAGGGATGGGAATCCGCTGGCCCGGCAAAACCTTGGGAACTCGCTCGACGGGTTTATCTAGATCTAATCGGTATTCCGCCGACGCCAGAGCAAGTCCAGCAGTTTCAAGTCGAGGGGGTTGAAGCGACGGTCGATCGGCTGTTGGCCGACGAGCGATATGCAGAGAAGTGGGCTCGGCCTTGGCTCGACGTCGCGCGATACTCTGATACTAATGGATACGAGAAGGACTTGCAACGCGATCAATGGGCTTGGAGAGATTGGGTTATTGATGCGATCCGACGCGATATGCCTTACGATCAGTTTGTGATCGAGCAAATAGCGGGGGATCAATTACCCAATGCAACTCAGGAACAGATCATCGCCACGGGATTTTTGCGCAATAGCATGATCAACGAAGAAGGAGCGATTGTTCCAGAGCAGTTTCGCATGGTTGAAATGTTCGACCGCATGGATTGCCTTGGAAAAGCCGTACTTGGGATGTCTTTGCAGTGCGCTCAGTGTCACACGCACAAATTTGATCCGATTACCCATGACGAATACTATGGAATGTTCGCATTCTTAAATAACACGTACGAGTCGAAGTCGTGGGTCTACACCCCGGAGCAGCTTCAGAGCATTCGCGAAATCCGCGATTCGATTGAGAAATCGCTTTCGGATTACCAGACATCCCATCCTGATTGGAAAGCTGCATTGAAAGATTGGCAGGACAAAGTCCTCGCCTCGCGACCTAAATGGATTCCTCTGCGCGCTGAATTGCTTGAGACCGTCAGTGGATTGAATCATCCCGTTCAGGAAAAGGATGATTCGATATTGATGATTGGACACTCAAGCAATGATGTGTTTCTAACCGCAACTGCGAGTTTGCCAACCATTACCGGACTTCAATTTGAAGTCTTAACGCATGGCGAATTACCATTCCGAGGTCCGGGGCGCAATGCGGTTGGTATGTGGGACCTTCGGGAAATTGAATTGTTTGTGCAGAAGCCCGGTAGTGCGGAGTGGGAGAAGCAGAAATTCTCTACAGCGAGTGCGGACCATAGTGATCCGGATCAGAAGTCTGCGGATGGGAAAAATGCATCGGGGCCTGCAACGTACCTTATCGATGGCAAGGACGAGACAGTTTGGAAGTCCGACCGTGGACTCGGTCGACGCAATCAATCTTCGGTAGCAGTTCTGGTTTTGGAGAAACCTCTTGAGAACCTCGATGGACATAAGTTAAAAGTTGTTTGGAGGCAGGGAGACATGGTTGGGTGCTGTCGTATCAGCATCACCGATGGGGTGAATCCTCAAGCACCTGCGATCGATCATGATGCGGTACTTGCGATGTTTGAAAACAATGGGTCGCCAAATTCAGCTGCAGTATCCATCCCGCAACCATTGATGACAGCTTGGCTTGCTAATCGCGAAGATGCGAAGGATGCTCATAGCGCAATCGAGAATCAGTGGAAGCGGTTTCCGAATGCCAAAACCAGCGTATTGCATTTGACCGAGCGGGATGGAAAGAACGCTCGCACCACGTATAGCTTGTTGCGAGGGAACTGGGATCAACCCAATGCGCCTACGGAGCCAAAAATACTTGCTAGTTTTCATCAGCCAGAGACTTCTCTCGAAGCTCCCGTAGTACCCGCCCGTCTTCGACTTGCTCGATGGCTTGTGGATAACCGCAATCCGCTCTCTGCTCGGGTTGCCGTCAATCGCGTATGGCAAGAGATCTTCGGAGAAGGCTTGGTAGAAACCTCGGAAGATTTTGGAACACGGACTCCGGTGCCTGAGTATCAAGTTGTGCTCGATCAGCTAGCTGTTGAGTTGATGGAGTCGAATTGGAGTATCAAGAAATTGATCCGTAGCATCGTGCTGAGCAAATCGTATCAGCGAACGTCGGCTGCAACGGCGGGGATGTTAGAAGTCGATCCGAAGAATCGATGGTTAACACGCGGTCCGCGGTTCCGTTGCGATGCAGAGAGCTTAAGGGACATGGCCTTGAGTATTGCAGGAATGCTACATCATCAAGTCGGTGGTCCGAGTGTGATTCCACCGGTTCCGCAGAATGTTCTCGATTACAACTATGTTTATCCTGGGTATTGGAAAGCAGCTGAGGGGCCCGATCGATATCGTCGAGCCATCTATATGTTTCGCAAGCGTTCCATGCCAGATCCAGTATTGAGTAGTCTCGACGCACCTAACGGGGATGCATCATGTGCACGACGCATTCGATCCAATACTCCTTTGGCAGCTCTGACAGGATTAAATGAGCCCATTTTTGTTGAAGCCGCCAGAGGCTTCGCTTTGCGTATCCTTCGGGAGGCTTCCGCAAACATCCCAGAAGGAGCTTCGGGTGTGCAAACGGACTTGGCTCGGATTGATCGAGCGTTTCTTCTGGCTGTTTGTCGACCAGCAAGTTCTGATGAACAAGCTGCGTTGCTGAGTTTTCTCAATGCACAACGCAAGAGATTAGCCGACGGATGGATAAACCCACGCGAAGTACTCACGGGTGATCCAGGTAAGCTTGTTGATCTACCTCAGGGGCTCACGCCCCAGGATGCAGCGGCTTGGACGCTCGCCGCACGGGTTGTTCTCAACCTTGACGAGACACTGAATAAACAGTAACCGCTAATGCGCGTTCCTTAAGCCGGCTTTCGTGCAACCATGACAACTAGCTGGCTGTGAGGTTCGCTAGAGCGATCTTTTTGGCTGTGGGGCTTTGCAGGGATTTTGCTGGGGCTTCGCATCGAACCGGGAGGAGCGTGCGCATTACCAGCCAATCATTTAGGTTCTCCGTCGACCCAGTCGGCCAAGCCCACACGATAGAGTCCTTCGCTGTTAGCTTGCCCGCGCGCCATGATCGGGGTGTTATAGATCGTCTCGATGTTTCCTTGGGCATCGACTGCAATCAGTCCACCGGAGTCGACTGGTAGAGTCTTCTCAATCGCATAGCGAGAGGCTTGCTCAAGTGATTCATTTAGAAATTCCAGTCGGGAAGAAACGGCTGATGCGATATGATTTCGGATGAAAAGTTCACCGATGCCAGTGCAGCTTACGGCACATGTCTTGTTATTCGCGTAGGTTCCGGCACCGATGATAGGAGTATCCCCGATCCTACCGTATTTCTTGCCGAGCAGTCCTCCGGTGCTGGTAGCGGCCGCTAACGCGCCTTGATCATCCATCACAACGCAGCCGACCGTTCCGAGGTAGAACAAACGGTCTTCTGGTTTGTTATGATCGTTTCTTGAAGTGGTGTTTTTCTTTGCGTCTTGACGTTTACGCCATTCGTTCCAGCTATCGATTTGCTCTTGGGTTTTGAAGTAATCTGCTGTTTCTGTAGGTAAACCAGCTTCTATTCCAAATGCGTCAGCTTCGTCGCCCACCAAGAACACGTGTGGAGTTTTATCTCGAACAGCGCGAGCGAGCGAGATAGGGTTTTTGGATTTGCGAATGTTTGCGACCGCTCCGCACGAGAGGTCCGAGCCGTCCATCAAGCTTGCATCGAGGGAGTATTCCCCAATTTCATTCAGGACAGCTCCGCGTCCTGCGTTGAAATTTGGATCATCTTCAAGCACTCGCACGACGGCTTCTGCAACATCGATCGCATTTGCTGAATTGCTGAGCATCGACTTTCCTTTACTCAGGGCGCGTTGCAGACCGTCGATGCGAGCTTGACGCTGCTGAGGGCTCCATCGGTCGAGATCACCGCCGGCTCCACCGTGGATAGCAATGCTCCAGCGTGGCTTTGAGGAGGTTGAAACAAGTTTCGTATGCGAGTTGGTGGAGTTCACAGTTGTTTCTTTTGGTTTTGAATTGAGTTCATTGTTCGAAGTTGATGGCTGGCACCCTGAGAAGGGTGCGGTTATCGCGATCGCACTCAGAAGGAAGCTAAAGATTTTTAGGATCGCCATATGTGTGCCTTTACCTTTAGGTTGTGCTGGCTTTAGCTTGTGCTGGTTTTAGGTTGTGCTGACACTCGTCGAAAATGTGCTGAACTATGGATTTTCTTTTTGCGATTGATCGATCGCTTGTTTTCGCGCGAGTTCAAATTCATCCCCTGGTTTCCACGACTGCATCGTTGGTGCGTCGGCAGCTACTAAGCCAACTTCGGTGAGAAGTTGCAAATCCTCAACGGCTCCTGAGAGATCCCAAGCTGGGTCGTATTCATCGGATCGTTGATGATAATGTTTATCCGTCCACTTTTGCAATTGGCTTTTACCCCAGCCTTCAGGTTGATTTCGGACGGCGTGTCCGCTGTGGAGATACACGGCTGGAACCCCGACTTTAGCAAGCGAGAACTGATCGGAGCGGTAGTAATATCCTTTGCTTGGTTCGAGATCGCCGACAACCACCCTGCCCTGTTTTGTCGCTGCGCTTTGCACGAGTTGATCCACGCTGCTTTTGCCCAGTCCGATGACTTGGACATCGTGTGTAGGACCGAGAAAATTGATCCCGTCGATGTTGATCAAGGCTGAGAGCTTTCCATTTGGAATCGGAGGATGTTCCGCTAAATATCTCGACCCTAAGAGTCCTTGCTCCTCCGCACCTACGGCAGCGAACAAGATGGAACGCTTGGGTTGGTAACCCGATGAGGTAATCGCTTGAAGAATCGTAAGAAGGGCGGCGGTTCCCGATGCATTGTCGATTGCGCCATTGTAGATGTTATCGCCGCGCTCGTCGCGATCAGCGGCCAAGCCGATGTGATCATGATGCGCCATGAACACAACGTATTCTTGAGCAAGCTTTGGATCGGAGCCTGGCAGGACTCCTAGGACGTTTGCTGTGATACGTTCTCTTGCCGAACATTCGATCTGTGTAGAGAGGCTGATTCCCAAGGGAACGGGTTTAAAGTCTCTTCGGTTTGCTTGAGCGCGCAGTGTGTCTAGATTCAAACCTGCCAATGCGATCAGTTCGCGGGTTGCCGATTCCGTGAGCCAAGCTTTCATATCGAGCCGTGGTCCGGCGGAATCTTTAAGTTCGAATTCCTCGCCTGTCCAGGAAGTTTGGATCACAGAGAATGGATAGCCGGCGGATGCATCGGTATGGATGATGATGGCACCCGCAGCACCTTGTCGCGCTGCGCTCTCGTACTTGTAGTCCCATCGACCGTAATATAGCCGGCGAGAACCTCCGAATAGTTCGGGATCATCCTCCGGATCGTTGTTCATCATCACCAAGATTTTTCCTTGAAGATCAACCCCTTTAAAGTCATCCCATCGAAATTCAGGTGCTTCGATACCGTAACCAACGAATACCAGTTCAGCATCCTTCAATTCGATTTTTTCGTCTGACTTGCCAGCTACAGCGATGAAATCGTCGAAGTACTTGAACTCCTTCTCGTTGCCATTTTTTCCCTGTAAAGTCCAAGTCTTTTCTGGATCGCTGGAGAGACCGAGCATTGGGAAGACTTGGCGGTAGGAGCCGATTGCGGGCACTACCTCCAAACCCTGGGCTTGAAACTGTGTTTCCAGATACAATTGGGTCATTGCATCTCCAGCGCTCCCAGGCCCACGACCCTCGAGTAGATCGTCTGCCAAGTATCGGATGTGTCCGCGAAGCGTTGATTCTCGAATCTTTCCTTGCGCGTCGGAGATAACTTGGCCGCAGACCGAGCTGGAACCGAGTGTAGCGAAAACGCCGCCCGCACAGAGGATAGGCAGAAGGCTACGGATGGCAAAAGCACTTTTTGGGGATTGCCGATTTGGGGTCATCCAACGAGTGATGAGACGAGTCATCGATTGGTTCCTCTGTTGCGAAAGTATAGAATGCCTTGAGACTATGCCAGTGTAGGTGGGGATGCAAGGTCTTGAAGCGAGAAAATGGTCTCACAACCTTACGAGGAAGATAGTAGTTTGCATGGCAAGCAGCAACGAAAAAGCCGGTTCCGAGACACAATCAAGCCAGAACTTACGAATTGAATTTGAGGTTCGTGGTATGACCTGCGCGGCGTGCGTTGGACGGGTCGAAAGGGCGGTGGCGAAAGTTCCCGGCGTGCGAAGGGTCAGCGTGAATCTGGCCACCGAACGGGCGAGCGTCGAAGTCGACCCGTCGGATCCTGATATCGCGAAACAAGTTTCCGGTCAGGTCATCGAAGCGATCGAGGAGTCGGGCTACGAAACTCAACGTGTCATCCCCGGGCCAGGGGAGGAAGTCTCGACACAGCAAGGAGGCTTGGCCGCCGGGGATGTATCCCAAGAATCCACTCTCGATCAAACGCAAAAGCTCTGGCGGGATTGGTTGATATCGTTGATGTTTGCGCTTCCTATTTTCGCGCTCTCGATGGGGCCGATGCTGTATCCACCTTGGATGGATTGGCTCATGCAATTCATGAGCATGAAGAGCTGGAATTTTTTATTGTGGGCATTGGCTACCCCGGTCCAGTTTGGTCCGGGGTGGCGTTTTTATCGCAATGCGTACTACAGCTTAAAGGCTTGGTCACCCGACATGAATGTCTTGGTCGTTTTAGGGACCTCCGCCGCATACTTGTTTAGTACCTTTATCACTTTTTTCCCAAATGCGTTGGGTGCGAGCGATCGACATGGATCTGTACCGCTGCATGTGATGTTCGAGTCATCGGCGGTGGTTATCTGTTTGGTATTACTTGGTAAGTATCTTGAAGCGCGTTCAAAGAAGTTCACGAAGGACGCGATCTTGTCGATGAGCAAGCTTCAGCCTGCAACCGCGTGGCTCCTTACGGGTGCTGGTGACCAACCGCAATCGCGGGAGGTTCCAGTATCGGAATTGAAGGTTGGCGATCGAGTAGAGATCCTCGCCGGAGCTTCGGTTCCCATCGATGGGCTTATCGAATCGGGGAGTAGTTTTCTTGAAGAAAGCATGATTACCGGTGAGCCAATCCCGAAGGAAAAGGGAGTAGGTGATTGCGTGATTGGCGGGACCATCAACGGAAATGGTCGATTAGTGATTCAAGTTACGGCAACTGGATCGCAGACGTTTCTTGCGCGAATCACCCACATGGTGGCTGAAGCGCAGTCAAACAAACCACCGATTCAAAGTTTGCTCGATCAGATAATTCGTTATTTTGCACCAGCGGTTGTCGTACTCGCGTTACTTACCGCAATCGGATGGTGGACTTTTAGTAGCGAGAATAAACTTAGCAATGCGTTGATTCATTCGGTCGCTGTTCTTGTTGTCGCTTGCCCATGCGCATTGGGGCTCGCGACCCCGATGAGCATGATGGTAGGTTCTGGGCGCGGCGCTGAGCTGGGGATATTATTTCGTTCCCAAGAAGCAATTCAAAAGCTTGCGTCTGTCCAAAGTGTGGTCTTGGATAAGACAGGAACGCTAACGAAAGGTAAGCCCACGTTTCGTGGCGCTTGGGTTCTCCCCAGTTCTGGGAATTCACACTCTCTCGATGATCTTTTTAGTCTCGGTTCTATCGCGTCACGAAGTTCCGATCATCCGGTGGCACTAGCTATACGAGAAGGAACTCAGGGGGTGCGAGCCAAGGGGATACTGATGGAGGGCAACGCTATTCCCGGTCGTGGAGTTCAAGTCCGACTTAGCGATGGAAGGAGGATCTCGCTGGGTTCTTACAGTTGGATGAAACAACTCGGGATTACAAACGATGAATCGGATCGATTTGATCTTAAGCTAGGCGAGCAGGGTATGAGCCTAAGTTGGCTTGCTGTTGGCAATGCCCTTACAGGGGTCTTCGGAGTAGATGACCCTTTGAAAGACGATGGTCCGCAGGCGATAGAACTTCTGAAGACCTTCGGCATCACAACGGAATTACTTTCTGGCGACCATCCAGGAGCGGTAGCCCAAGTAGCGAAAGCCTTGGGGATTGATCGATTCACCGGAGGGCAACTTCCCCAGGACAAAGCACGAAGAGTGCAGGAGCTTCGTCAACTCAACCAGCGAGTGGCATTTGTTGGGGACGGGATCAATGATGCCCCAGCTTTGGCGAATGCAGATGTAGGGATCGCGATGGGTGGTGGGACTGAAGTAGCGATGAGTACGGCAGATGTGGTGCTGACGACAGGTCAACCCAAACGGATTCCGGAAGCGATTGGTTTATCTCGCGCGGTGATGCGAAACATTTACCAAAATCTGTTTTGGGCTTTTATCTACAATTTGGTACTTCTTCCGCTCGCCGCCGGGTGGCTTTCACCTTGGACCGATTGGACGTTTACACCGGTGATGGCAGCGTTGGCCATGAGTTTCTCGAGCATCCTAGTCGTAGGCAATGCCTTACGACTTAGGAGCTATACGATGTTTCCGAATTGATGAAGCATTCGGAATGCGTCTGTTTCCAGATTCGATCTGAATATCGGCGTCATCAAGTATCCCGATTCAAGTCGGGATCTGTGACTTCTTCCAGATTACAGATCCAGATTACAGATATCGATCAAGCATTCGGTCGAAGGCTTTTTCGAGCATCTCATCGGTGTCGTATTTTCCGGAAGCGATTGCTTCACGCATTTGAGCGACTTTATCGGCTCGGAACGATCCGCTGATAGAAGCTTGCGATACTTCGAGAGCTTCGGCGGAAAGCTCGAGTTGATCAACTGGTTCTTGGATCGATCCGGTCGAGGCAGCGGCTTGTGTATCCGCTGGTGCGGCAGCCTTTGCTGTTGAGCGAACTGCATCTGCTCCGGACACTGAAAACTGATTCGAAATATGCATCTTCAAGATCTCCCGTGAAATACTTCGTTGGTTGGACTGCTAAAAAACTCGCGGGTGGTTCAGCGGAGCCGAAAAAATCCACCATTCATTCTTCGCAGTCCATGTCGCAGAGAGAGACCATCCGTACAGGCCAGGCCTTTTGGGTCAGGGCGACTTTGCAAAGAGACAACGCATTTCGCGAGCGTCTCGTTGCATCGGTCACTTCTCTACAACAATTCAACGAATTTGGTCTCCTACCGTTTATACCGATGATGCGGGTCTTGCGGGTGTTTGCACGTTGTGGCATGCGGTACCCGTTTCGTTTCGCATCGAACGTACCCAAGTTGCAATCAGCGTACCAAAACGAATATCAACTCGAGCAAGTCCCGGAAATCGACTCCGATCCTGTCGAGATGGCTTATACCCAAAACCTCAGGACCGATGCAAGCTCGCTAGTTTACCAAATGGATGTCGATGTATATGCCCCAATTTCCCATTCCAGCCTCTAGCAGAATGATCAGCGAGGCTTCGAAATGAATTCTGCGCATTGCAAAGGCTGAAAAAAACTGCCGAAGTCTCAGTTTGAAATGATAGCAATCTCACTTTGGGCGAAGCAAAAGTGGCAGGTTGCGGAGATGTGGTGATTGTTTTTACAAAGTGGCATACAAAGGATTGTTGAAAAATGGAAATTCCTACAAATCGATGTTGACCTGGGGCATCGGTTTTTTTTAACCTTTGCCCCGTCGTCGAACGGCGAGGCGAAGGATCGCCCACGATCGATGGTCATGCTCTTTGGAAAATCGATTTTGCAAGGTCAGCAGGTTCGAGTCTCGCTTCCCAAGCTGGACGGTATCAGAAGTTGGCACATGGATGTGCCCCCTTCTGATGACGAGATTGTCGGCGGGTGTTTCAAACTTAGGTTTGAGTGCTCGGTGGTAATTCGGTGTGGACAAGGATCGAGGGATTTCGCGAATCAAACGGATTTGATTTCGCGACTTTCCGCTGACCGATTGCATAGAGTCAATGTACAAACCTTTGGCTCCCGGAAATGTAGCTCGTAGTCCTCCGTCCCCCCTGGGACTCGTTCACCTCCGGGAGCCTTTTTTTTCTTCAACGCTGCACATGCCCATCGACCATCGGGCATAACTCCTCGCGTTAATCCCTTCGCAGCGCCCCACTTCGAATAGTGCTCCGAGCCCGTCGGGACTTCGTTCACCCATTGCTTCGAGTGGGATTCTGCTATTTACCCAAATTGACTCTCTGTGCTATGGTACCCAATCAACGTTGCTACCCCAATTGTTGTCGCTGATTGGCAAGAAGGATTCTTGGCAAGAAGGATTCGCAGGTAGGATTTGCAAGTAGGATTCATGGAGGAGTCTTGGCCATGCATTTGGTTCGCTTGGATATCGATAAGAAAAACGCTGCTTCACAATATCATGTCGGCCCGTTGGGTGCTGGCCTAAATGCGATCTACTCGCCTCTGGTTGCGAACAGCACATTGCTGACACGCTTCACCAAGAGTTTGTTATTCCGAGGCCAAACGCTCGGTGAATTCGATGACTCAGAATTCGCTTCGATCGACGGCTCGCTGACTTGGGTGGATGCTTCGGGGCATTTGCGCATGCTCGATTGTGCCGGTGGTAAGCCATTGCTGGCCCAACTCACTCGTGCGCTTAACCATCGCAATACTTCAGACTCTTTGAATGTTCCAACGGCCTTTCAAGATGACGACGAGCGAATTCGCGGTTCTGGCAATATGTTTTGGGAAGGTCAGGGCGAGGATCATCGGTGGGATGAGCTTCGGGCAGACCTGTTGTCGATGATTTTCTGCTCTCCTTTAGGGTCGGTTTCACCTGAGAAATTGTGGTGGGGAGCAAGCAAGCTTGGGGTTCACTGTGTAGCTCGGCGTGAATTGGACGACGGGTACAAACACATGAAGGACGAAGAATCCTCGTTATTGAGTCGACTTCGAGACTCGGATCCGGTTGACCACGACCAGACGTGGTGGATCGCCGAACGCGAGCGACTCCGCGCTGAATTGCAATACGTGCAAGTGAACAACACTTTGCAAGTAAGTAATTCGACACCGAGCGTTCCATTAGACAAAGCTCCTGCAGCGGCAAGTGCGCAGCAGCAACCTTCGCAACCGCAAGCATCTTCCAAACCTGTCGTGTGGGATCATACACAACTCAGCCAACAGCTTAGCCATGCGGAATTGATGATCGACCGATGGAACCAGCGGGCACAATGGCATCAACGACTTGCTCAAGTCCAATCATTGCTACAAACCCGATCACCCTATCGTCGAATTTCCAGTGGCTCTTTAATCCCAACTGCTGAACGATTCTTAAGCGAGCTTACAGCCGGTGCTGTTCGACAGCTACCAGCTTGGGCCATGGAGGCTTCGTACATGCAAGCCGAATCGATGAATGCTGGCTTGCAAATCGAGTCGATTGATACGCAATTACCTCCTGCGCAAACTCGCCAACGTCGTCTTGTGGATCTAGCGATCCGACTTGCAATTGCTCAGTCCGCTCGATCTCGCATTGGCCGGATTCCATTTATGCTCGAACACTCGATCGATGGATTCCGTGGCGAGCCTCTCGAACAGATCCTCCATGTCCTCGCGAACTTCTCACGCGATGGCTGGCAAGTTTTGTTGATCACAGCTGACGAGCACATCGCTCGTCGTATCGCCGGCCATGGTGGATGCGTTGCAAGAGTTCATGAAAATCTTCGCTATGCGAAACCGCATTACGTCATTGATTCCGATACGGACTTGGGGCTTCATCCCGTCTTGGATCGGGCACCGATGCTTAGCCAATATCGTGCCGCCGAAGGTTCGCAAGCCTTTCACGATTATCGCGAAGTGAATCGGCACCTTGACGGACTTGGTTTTGAACACGAGCACGTGGAAATCGAGCAAAATGGGCAATTCGATCCTTGGCAGCTTGGAAATCGCGCCGCGGCGCAAGTTCGCAGCTCGCCGGTTGTTGTACAGCGAAACGGGAAAACGTATTACCTCTCAGAGGAAAGTCCGGTCGACACTGTCCCCGGATTAGGAACGGAGACATTGCGGAGGCTGCGTTCGGTCGGCGTGCATCGCGTTAGCGACCTGTTTGCTATGAGCCTCGGTCGGCTTGCTCAAGTCACGGGTTTGCGAACCAAATGGTTACAAAACACATTGAGCGTAGCTGAATTGATGTGCAAAGTTCCTCAGATGCGAGTATTCGATGCTCGTGTTTTGGTTGCTTGCGGAATCTGCAATGCAAATGATCTCGCAAGCCAAGAGCCGTTGGTTCTAGCAAAGCGTGTGCACCGATTCCTCAGTACAGATGCAGGGAGAATGCTTCGGAAAACTTCCGAGCGAGGGGAGCTAGTTCGCTTGCGTACCTGGATCCAAACCGTTTATCAGCAGAACGGTATTCGAACCCTAAACGATGGCGATTCAGTTGATTTCGACTGGGATCGACTGCAGCGAAAATCCAATCGCACAGCCGTTGTGCGGATGGCGAAAACCGATGCGGATACCGAGTCGATAGAAGAAGATCCCGATGTTCGAGAAGATGCTGGGGAAAGCGTTTCGGAATACACGATTCATCCAGGTCGTCCCGACTCGGTTTGGAAATTCTATCTCGACCTCAATAGCCCAGTTGTCGATGCTCCCACCATCGGCCCGAAAATGGCGGAGAAGCTTCAGGCGATTGAAGTTAAAACCATCGGTGACCTGCTCGGTGCCGTACCGTCCGAGATCGCGGACGCACTAAGCGAGAAGAGTGTTACTCTTGCCGTTGTCGAGAACTGGCAAGCGCAGGCTATGTTGGTTTGCCGGATCCCTAACTTGCGTGGTCAAGACGCACAGTTATTGGTAGCGGCCGGTTTTAGGACTGCCGAAGCGGTTGCCGAAGCGAAGCCCGATCCACTCTATGATGCCATTGTTCGCACAGCGAGCACAAAGCAAGGCTTGCGGTTCCTTCGAGGTGGCAATCCACCGGATCGACAACGCGTTCGCTCGTGGATCGAATGGTCAAAGCATAGCCGCGCCGTCAAAGCCGCTTAACTTAGTTTGAGGGGCCGTGCGACCGAAGGTGGATTTTTGCTCGGTACTCGATCTACCTAACCAAGGATCGCGTACCGTTGCTGCTCCATAAAGTTGCGATGAGAGTTGCGATGATCGAATGCTCGCAACTACAAAAGCCTACGGCTTACCAGGCTCATCTTGAGCGACTGGTTCTTCAGGGATCATCGCTTCGGGTTTCGATAAATGAAAGAAGTGGCCGTGATCGGCGGTTACGATTACAAGCGAATCGTCCCAAGCATTTTTCTTTTCAATCCAATCGAAAATCGATGCTACGGCTGCTTCACCGCTGTATACAGCCCCGATCGAGCTATCGATGTTATTGCCATGGTTCGCCCAATCAACATCCCCAGATTCGACGAGCAACCAAAAGCGATCCGAGCGATTTTCCAGGACTGCAATCGCCGACTGGGTCAATTCCTTTAGGGTTGGGTTCTCAGTGATATCTTCCGGTTTGTATACTTCCGGACCTTTGACGGTCTCGACGGGCTGGTAGTCGCCGTTGGCCGTTTGAAAGGGAAGATGTCCATTGACTGCGCCGAAGAACCCTAGCAAACGGTGCTTACCCTCGACGGCGTTGCGGGTTGCTTCGCTCAAGACGTCGCTACCATTACGGCCTGCGGAACGTTCGGCTACGATGTATTTCGCGCCGGGGGCACCCTTGCGAACATCTATGGCATCACGATCAACATCAGCCATGTACCGGTTACCTGGAATAAAATTCTCTCCTTGACCTGTGTTCTTATCGGTCATCTCGCCGTAGCCAGCTCCAAGAACGACATCCAATCCTGGGTATGGATTGGATTTATGGGTCACCGACGGCAAGCCGATCATGTCCCTGGTAATATCTTGATAGTCATCGCGACTAACGTTTACTGCGTAGGCTGCTGCTGGAGTTGCGTGGCAGATCGGTACGCTGGTGACCGTTCCGACAGCGAATCCCTTGTCTCTCTGAGCCCAGTGAGCTATCGTCTCGACATGGCGGCGATCAGGGTAAATGTTCAAAGCTCCATTGAGAATTTTCACACCCGCTGTCATGGAGCTAGCCGACGAAGATGAATCGGTCACAACGTGCGGAGAGGATTTGTTTCGCCCGATTGGATACTCAGGGTCGCTTTCTGTTTCCCAAGGCGTACTACCACCGTATCGCCAATCGTAGCCACCGAACTTGGTAGATTCCTTTTTGTCCAATTGGGCATCGACATCGGTATCGACTTCTTCGCCGAGTGCGGAGGAAACGAAGTATCCGAAGTCCGTTTGGCATTTGTTATAGTCTTGGAATAGCAGTCCATTACCCCGGCCTTGGGAGTAAGCCACCTTTCGATTTCGATAGATAGCAGCGGCCCAAGTAGTTTGCCAGTCCATGCCGTCGAAGACGACGAGAAACACGTATTTCTTTTTTCCGCTTTCGATCGCTTCCCGCTGCATGCGATACACATCGGTTTGATCCGCGTAGTTGGCTTCTGGATTAAGTGTGTTTACCGGCATGCGCCCGTAGAGCTTCTCAAGTCGCGTTGCATCGCGGTAGACGCTGTTTGCTTGTGTATAAGGCGCCAGCGAATCGCCGAATACATATAGAGGAATCAATCGGTTCGAGTGGTTCGTCCAGCTGCTGTAGCTTTGCGGACGATTTCCCCAGTAGCCCCAGTCTGCAGTTCTCGCTTTGATGGCAACATATTGCCTGGCAGCGAGCAAATCCAAGCCTGCAGGAATCACCACATCTTCCGGCCTAGGAGGGGGGACTTCCTCGGCCTTTTTGTCTTGTCCAAGCCCTATTTGGGAGCCAGAAAGAAATGTCAAGCAGAGAGCAAGAGAGTCTCTGAGTAATCGTTTTTTTGAAATTTGCATCTTGGTTAACTGCACCTAAGCTCAGGGGCAATAAATAAGGGAGTATGGTTGTTGCGTCGATTGGATCGAGATACTCGATGACCTTGAGCCGAACTATCGTCAAGTCGACTCAAGAGTGGAACAGTTTCGCTGTAGTGGCGTGAGAGATCAAGCCATTGCTTGAAGGTAATTCATCAGACATTCATATGGCAAGCTTGCACAGCCAGTCACCTAGACAGCC
>Ga0315899_10000648_pt1 | contig 41402 bp, 29 predicted proteins | sample LakEriMetagenome_2_FD_203518 | JGI IMG/M metagenome (GOLD analysis project Ga0315899, IMG submission 203518) | Freshwater fungal communities from buoy surface, Lake Erie, Ohio, United States - Buoy 4 MA112 | ecosystem: Environmental > Aquatic > Freshwater > Lake | place: USA: Lake Erie, Ohio...
GACGAACGATAACAACAGCCGATCGTAAGAGCGTCTCGGTGCTCCGCTTTACGTCTATCTGGAAAAAGAGTGATTCTGGTTACAAGCTAGTATCGTTTCGAGATTATGCCGAATCTTCTAGCATGACACCCAACGCAGCTTTGCAAGAATTGCAGTGGCTAATCGGTGCTTGGGTTAACGAAGGTGCCGATGCCAGAGTAGAGCTGACGTTCCAGTGGTCTGCCGATACCAATTTCATTTTAGGAAGTTATTCGATCAAGACTGATGATGGTGAGCTTTTGACGAGTACACAACGAATTGGCTGGGATGCGAGACAGGGTGCATTTCGAACATGGACGTTCGATGTCGATGGTGGCTTTGGTGAGGGAGTGTGGAGCAAATCCGAACAGGGGTGGCAAATTCGATCGACTGCGACTACCCCCGAGGGCACTAACGCATCAGCAACATTGCTGTTCACGCCTGTTTCCGAGAATAGATTCTCAATCACTGGTCGCCAACGAATGCTGAATGGCGAAGAATTGCCTGATTACGAAATTACTGTTGTCAAAGAACCGCCTGCGGCATCCAAGAAGTAAATTCGTATCCGAGATCAGGTATAACACATTTATTCGCTCGAATCAGTTCCCAAAGGTTAACAAACCATGAAACGAATCTTTTCCATAAGTCTTTGGCGTACCAAACGCTTCACTGCAGTCGCCTTTGCGTGTGCCTTTGTAGGTTGCATCGTGCTCGCTCAAGGCGTTAATGCTCAAGGATTGGGTGGGCAAGAAGGAAAAAAAGCAAAACCTTCAATGGGGAATTTCGGTGCGTCGGGAGCTCGCCCAATGCAGGTCCCTAAGTTGCCATCCACCAAACCGCAGATGCCTTCCGTGAACGCCCAAAACCTACAGCATTCCAAGCTACCGCAAGCTCGCCCCCAGCGGCCGGACCAAGGCTACCAGAAGCCAAGCTTTCCAACCGAACGGCCATCGCTGGGTAATTCTAAGCCGCTGGATGGTTCGAGTGCGGGGAAGCCTAATATTAATATTCCGACGGTTCGCCCCTCGAAACCAAATGATAGTCCTGGGGCCGGTCGGCCTTCAACTCTTCCGTCGCGACCTTTGTTGCCAACACTTGGAACGGATAGCCCATCTATTGGAATCGGGCAACCCAGTAATAAGCTACCTGTCATGCCCAAGCCAGGCGGTGGAATCAACATCCGACCTGAAACAAAACCCGCTAAGCCAAACCTGCCTTCAACCCGTCCGAATTTGCCGCCGATCAACACAAAACCCATTGTCAAGCCGCCGATAGATATCAAGCCAACGATTCCCTCTAGGCCAAGTACAAAACCAGGGATTAAGCCACCCGATATCGGTAGTACAAAACCAGCGCCAGGCATTAATCCCCCTACGCTCGGCCAAGCTCGCCCCAAGCCGTTGCCTTATCCGGGAGTTGGGAACGGGAACGCCAATAATCGGCCAGGGCAAACAAAGCCAAGCATTCCAACGAATCCCATCATCCCAGGTGTTAACCGACCTGGACAGGGACGACCTGGAATCGGTGGGGCTGTAACTTTGCCAGGCGTCGTGGGAGGGAATGGGATTAACTCGGGCAACAATATTAATTGGGGGAACAATATCCAGATCAATAACAATTTCTGGAATAACAACATCAATAATATCAACGTTAACTTCAACCGACCCTTCTGGGATCGCCCCCAATGGAACAATGGCTGGGGTAATACTGGCTGGGGATCAGGCTGGGGAGTGTACCCCGGACAAAGTTGGCATCAAGGCTGGTATTCGCACTGTGTCCATCCCCATTACCATGTTTGGTACAACGGATGCTGGTCTAACTATTGGGGTAGCTCATGGTACGCGCCAGCCGTATGGGGTGGACTAGGCTGGGGGTTAAGCAATGTCTATCAGTCATACAATACGGTTTATGTAAATCCTTATTACGTTCCGATCGCGACCAGTCGCCCTACGTCGATTGCATACGATTACTCGCAACCCATCGTGGTCAATAACTATCAAGCGTCCGATACCAACGACGTTTCAGTTCGTACCAGTGATAAGGAAGCCGAGGCGCTAAAGCGGTTTGACGAGGCATTGGAAGCGTTTCAAGGTGGAAAGTACCCACGCGCGAATCAATTGCTTAAAGAAGCGATTCGCCTCAACGGTGGCGATCCTGTGATTCATGAGGTCTATGCGCTGAGCCTCTTCGCAGTTGGTGATTACGATGCAGCTGCAGCAACGTTAAACGCACTTTTGGCATCCGCGCCAGGGATGGATTGGACATCGGTGAGTAGTCTGTACGGCGATGTGGGGGACTACACAACTCATTTGCGACGGCTAGAAGACTATTGTGAACAGAAACCAGGAAATGCATCCTCCGAGTTTGTACTCGCCTATCACTACCTAGTCCTAGGCGAGAAGGAGGCAGCCATACAGTCTTTGCAAATTGTGGTAAAGAATCAGCCTAAAGACCTTACCGCGAAACGAATGTTAGAGGCTTTGTCTCCTCCGAAAGCGACAAAGTCTGAAGCTGAACAGGCAAAGGAGGAAGTCGCAGCGCCAAAACAAGCGTTGCCACAAATCGATCTTGTCGGCAATTGGCGAGCAACCAAAGGGGATTCGCTGATTGAGTTAACAATAACAGAGGAGTCTAACTTTACCTGGATAGCTTCTTCCTCCGGAACGCAGAATGCAAAACTGGAAGGGACCATTACCACGGCACCGGATGGCATCGTGCTTGAAACCAGCGAGAACGGAACTCTCGCTGGAAAAGTCCAGCCAGGTGAAATTGGAACATGGACGTTTTATCCACCTGCTGCGTCGTCGGAAGATGGGCTTCTCTTTCAACGCCAGAATTAATACATCCGAATTGGTTCGATAGGTGCATTCGCAAACCTCGGTTTGCTCAACGTAGAATGGTTGAATAAAGGTGCAGCTTTACTCATCTGCATTGTACTCTTTAGGGAAATTGGATGTCATCGAACAAGCACAATGTCTTGCTAACTGTAGTTAGTGTGGTCGTCGCTTTCACACTGGTGCAGGCTTCGGCGATCGCTCAGTTTGGTATCGAACTTAGCCAAGGTGGATTCAACGGTGCCTCCGCGGGTGCCCCCACGCTGACTGCGTCTGGTGTCATCGTTCGCCCCGAGGGTGATCAGCCACCCATCCTAGTGATACAAGCGTCGCTAGATCCCGATCTCTACACCTACTCAATTACTCAAAAACGAGGCGGACCGATACCAACAAAGCTAAAGCTAGATAAATCCGATATGTTCGTGGTTGGAGAATTTCTTCCCGTAGACGAGCCTAAGTCGGCAATTGAACCAGTGTTCGATAATCTGCTAGTGGAAAAGCATATTGGAGGAGCCGTCTGGTACGCACCCTTGTTGTTGGCAGACGGCGTTTCCCTCGATGATCTTCAGATCAAGGGCAAGATCTATGCTCAAATCTGCGACCCCAGCAATTGCTTCCCACCGCGAGATTTTCCATTTATGGCTACCCTCGGAAAGTCACCTGTTCCGATCCCTAAGGTTAAACCACTCGACCCTAGTACGATAACGCCGCCTAAGCCCAGCGAGTCTGACAGCAATCCATCTGACGGTAATGGTTCGAAAATCGAAACTTCGAATACCTCCAATACCAATGATCCTCCATCAACTCCAAATACCCATTTAGATTACGATCTCGCCCAGCTCGCGCCACAATCGAAGGCATCGTCGAGCGATTCCTCTTTGATGTTAATGATCGGGGCGGCGCTATTGGCAGGTCTCATTCTTAACTTTATGCCTTGTGTGCTACCTGTTATCGGACTCAAGCTATTGTCTTTCTTGGAACAAGCGGGTGGCAACCCACGACGCGTCTTGGCTCTCAACCTTTGGTATTCGCTTGGCATCATTAGTGTCTTTTGGGTTCTGGCTGGGATCGCAGTCGCTGTGCAAGCGGGGCTTGGCAGGACATTTGGCATTAATGAATTTGGTTGGGGGCAACAGTTCCGATACGATGGCTTCAATATCGCTTTAGTTTCGATTGTGTTTGTCATGGCATTGAGTTTTCTTGGGGTGTGGGAGATTCCCATTCCGGGATTTGCAGGCAATAGAAACGCAAAGGGGCTCGCACAAAAGGAAGGAGCCATCGGGGCGTTCGCAAAAGGTGTGATTACGACGGTCTTGGCCACTCCTTGCAGTGGTCCATTTCTCGGAACCGCAGTTGGTTTTGCACTCAAGTCGCAACCCTACGTAACGATTACGATTTTTACGATGATGGGTATCGGCATGGCGGCCCCTTATATCGTGGTTGCGTTTAGGCCAAGCATGATGCGATTTCTTCCCAAGCCGGGATCGTGGATGGATACATTTAAGCAATTGATGGGTTTTGCTCTCATCGCCACGGTGCTTTGGCTGATGTTACCAATCGATGCACCGTTGTTGCGACCGACTTTGGTATTGCTCGCTGGACTCGCCGCTGCCTGCTGGTGGATTGGCCGAACTCCTATCTACGCGGAGAGGATTGAAAAGCTTAAGGCCTGGGGATTAGCTTCTGTTTTCTCCGCCATTGTTGGTTGGCTCGCATTTGCGATGCCGCAGATCACCGTCCCTTTACCTTGGCGGGAGTTCACAATGGCAAAGTTTGTCGATGACGTAAATTCGGGGAAAACAGTGCTCGTGGAATTTACCGCCGACTGGTGTGCGACATGTAAAACACTCAAGGCTGCTAATCTTGACCGAGCCAAAACCAAGGCCGTGATCGAACAAAACAAGGTTGTGGTATACGAAGTTGACATCGACCACATTTCCGACCAAGAGCGGGATTTTTTCACTCGCATGCAACCCAGCCAAGGCATTCCATTCATTGCAATTTTTCCTTCGGGCAAGAAGTATCAACCGGTAAGCTTCGGCGATGGATACACCCAATCGCAGATTCTTCAAGCCTTAAAAGAAGCGGGAGTTTCGCAATCAGCCAATTGATGCTGCTTGCAGCCGAGGAAGTATTGCACTTACCCCGCACATTACCCTACCTGTCTCTTCAACCTGAATATACCGTGGTAAATCCAATCTGTGCGTTTGTACTTCTTAATCGTGATAATTCAAGCCACCGCAGCCTAACAAAAGTTGTGACGTTGATGTCCGCTATTCTGCTTTTGCTGTTGGTTTCGTCATCTACGAGTGCGCAATCTGATACGCGTCCAAACATCCTATTCTGCTTTGCCGACGACTGGGGACGATTTGCCAGTGCTTATGCTCAGATCGATGGCCCAGGCACCATAAATGATTGTATTCTTACTCCCAACTTTGACCGCATTGCTCGCGAAGGGGTCTTGTTCCGTAGCGCTTTCGTTTCCTCTCCAAGCTGTACTCCGTGTCGCAGTTCATTGTTATCAGGTCAGCATTTTTGGCGTACTGGTCGTGCTTCGATCCTTCGTGGCGCTGTGTGGGACGGATCGAATCCAGCCTTTCCATTACTCCTAAATCAAGCGGGTTATCACATTGGAGAGACCTATAAAGTTTGGGGGCCAGGTGTTCCGAACGATGCCCCGTATGGAGCGGGCCAATTTGCTTATGAGAAAGCGGGAGGTAAATTCAATCAATTCTCTCAAAACGTCACGACCCTCGTGAGACAGGGCAAGTCCATCGAGGAAGCCAAGGCGATGTTGTACAAAGAGGTGCAAGGAAATTTCGAAGCTTTCCTTTCTGATCGTCGATCGAAACAACCATTTTGTTATTGGTTTGGACCAACGGAGGTTCATCGGAAATGGATCAAGGGTTCAGGAAAATCGCTCTGGGGTATCGATCCAGATTCCCTACGTGGAAAGATGCCTCCCTTTCTGCCGGACGTTCCCGAAGTACGCGAGGACATGGCGGACTACTTTGGCGAGATTCAATCGTTTGATGCCGCATTGGGAATTCTAGTTAGTATGTTGGAGGATATTGGGGAACTCGACAATACGTTGATCATCGTAAGTGGGGATCACGGAGCCCCGGGCTTCCCTTATGGCAAATGCAATCTATATGACTTTGGCTCACGTGTCTCGTTAGCGATTCGCGGAGCGGGTACGAAGCCAGGACGAGTGATCGATGATCTGATTACGCTACCTGATCTGGCACCCACCATTTTGGAACTCGGAAAGGTAGATGTTCCCAAGTCAATGACCGGTCGCAGCCTGCAAACACATCTTAGCTCGTCCCAATCTGGTCTAATCGATTCAACGCGGGATGCCGTGTACATTGGACGAGAGCGGCATGTAGAAGATGCTCGCGCGGACTATACTCCATATCCGCAGCGTGCCATTCGTACACATGACTTTTTGTATATTATCAACTTTCGACCTGACCGATGGCCGCTTGGTGATCCTTATCGACTCGATCAGGAGAATCCGCCTAGTGTCACCGAGTTAACCGAAGAGACTCGCGTGACCTTGGCAGATGAAGATGCCGGGCCAACCAAGGCATGGTTAGTAGGTGTTCGAAATGATCCCGATTGGAAAAGGCACTTTGATTGGGTGTACGGAAAACGACCGCGGGAAGAATTGTACGATTTGCGAAGCGATCCTCATCAAACGCGAAACGTAGCGTTTGATCCAAATTACGCGAAGGAGCGAGCTGAGCTTGAAAAGCGCTTGATCGAGGAGCTTCATCGTACCGAGGATCCCCGTTTGGTAGAGGATGGAAGATTTTTCGAGACGCCTCCTATGTCAGGTCCTGTTTTAGAAGATTCGACAAAGCCGAGGAGAAAGTAATGATCGAAGTTTACAAAGCCAAACAAGTTTATTGCATGATACTTTGGATACTTATGGCTGCCTTTTCAGGGGTAGAGTGTAAGGCCGTCGATCTCAAACAGCCAAACGTCGTATTAATTTTTGCGGACGATCTCGGATACGGTGACTTGGGTTGCTTCGGTTCCGAGACTATTCGGACACCGCATCTAGATCAATTGGCAAAGCAGGGACGAAGATTCACAAGCTTTATGGTTGCCTCCCCGGTTTGTACCCCTTCGCGTGCGGCGTTACTAACGGGTTGTTACCCAAAACGAATTGGCATGCATCAGCATGTCCTCTTTCCTAATTCTACCAAAGGCTTGAATCCGAATGAACATACCATCGCCGATCATCTCAAGGCGCAGGGGTATGCAACTGCATGTTTTGGCAAGTGGCATTTAGGGCATCATCCCGAAGTGTTACCAACCGCTCAGGGATTCGATACCTATTTTGGAATACCCTACTCAAACGACATGAACTATCCCGATAACAATGATCGACCACCGGGCGGTCCTGCTGGTATGGATCTACTTTGGAACGATCCAGAATCGGCTGTAACTAAATGGAAGACCCCACTTTTTGAAAACGAAAGCCTGATAGAGTTGCCGGTAGATCAACGTTCTATTACTCGACGTTGCACCCAAAAGGGAATCGATTTTATCAAAGCTAATAGGGAGAAACCCTTTTTCCTTTATCTCCCCTACTCAATGCCCCATATTCCTTTGTATGTACCTGACGATGTACGTGATCCAGATCCAAAGAAAGCCTATATCAATACTGTTGAGCACATTGATACGGAAATCGGGCGACTCTTGGAAACGCTCGAGCAGAATGGTCTGGTGCAGAATACCTTTGTGATCTTTACATCCGATAACGGACCTTGGCTTCCTTTCAAACACCATGGTGGCTCGGCAGGTCCTCTACGCGATGGCAAGGGGACGACGTTTGAAGGGGGGCAACGTGTCCCGTGTATTGTGCGTGGACCAGGCATACCCGCTGATTCGGTATGTCATGAGTTGACTGGCACCATCGATGTATTGCCAACGCTTGCCTCGCTTGTAAATTCACCGCTACCGAAAGATATCAAGATCGATGGTATGGATATGTCTGCGCTCTGGCTGGAATCAACCAACAAATCACCTCGCGATGAGTTTGTTTACTACAGCTCGCAGGGAGTGGTAGAGGGTATCCGAAAGGGTAAATGGAAACTACTCGTGAAGATGCCTGCGACGACGAATCAACCGGGGGCTAAACCGAGGGAAACCGCACCGAAATCTGAGCAACCAGTGGTGATGTTATTCGATTTAGAAAGTGACATGAGCGAAAAGAATAACCTGGCCGCAAAGAATCCAGAACTGATAACGCAACTTCGTAGTCGCCTTGAATCGCTCGATGCAGAAATCACAAACCATAGTCGTAAGCCCTGGCTAAAGCCATCTGACAGCCCAATATCCGACTGATAGTTGGCTATTACGTCAGTGCATCTTCATGCATGCAAAACCAAGAGAGAGGGGCATGAAGATTGCTAGCTTAATCCGTTGTGCAAAGGGTGCAGATCGCTCTCCATTCCAGCATTTGTTTTTTTATTGCTGATTGAGTTGTGGCTGGCAAGCCGAAAAAGCGATGTATTCCGGTACGTTCATTCACTCTGCCAGTTGTGTACTTTCAACAGGTGGTCATCGAATCGACTCGGATCGGATACGTGTTGAACGAGGATGAACATGATCCCAAAAAGGGGCATGTACCTTATAAATTGAGAGAATTATTATGCGGCTCGTAAAGTGTTGCCCCGTTGCCTTTTTCTTCATGGTGGCTGGCACTGGAACTGTATCGCTTGGGCAGAGCTTTGGAGTTGAGTTGCAGAATACTCTAATGCCTGCTTCGGGAGGCATGGGGGGCGTTAGTATCGCCCGCCCTCAGGATTTAACCAGTTCGATGAATGCGAACCCGGCGTCATTAACTCAGTTCCGTGGAACCCAGTTCATATTCGGTGGGGGGTGGGCTGAGCCCACATTTAATGTTACCCAAACTAGCAATGTGCCTGTAGTTGGTCCCGATCCATTTATTGAGCCGTTCTCAGGCAAATCAACCGCACCGGGAACGCCACTCGGTAATATTGGGATCACGCAGGATTTAAGTGAGTTGGGGTTGCCAGCGACTGTTGGGCTTGGGTTCATCACGACTGCCGGGGTGGCAGCGGATTTTCGACATATCCCGGAAAGCGGAGGCACCAACGCAGGTTTGGTCGTTTTTAATATGCCAGTGGCCTTGGGGCTGGATTTGACCGATCGATGGTCGGTTGGAACTAGTATGTCCATGGGTATTGCATCCTTTGATGGTCCCTTTGTGGGCGCTGGTGGGATGACAGCAGATTATGCGTTGCGCGGCACAATCGGAAGTAATTATTCGCTTACCGATTTTACAACGCTCGGAGGCTATTATCAGACAGCACAGTCGTTTTCTTTCGAAAACGCATTCATCCTCAATCCTGGTGTCGGTCAAACTTCGGTTGACGTCGATATGGATTTGCCACAAAACGTTGGCATAGGGTTAGCCAACACAGCGCTCATGGATGGTCGACTATTACTGGGCGTTGATCTCGTTTACAAGCTTTGGGATGACGCCGATCTATATCAGGCCATCTATGATAACCAATGGGTTGTCCAAACCGGCGCACAGTTAACCGTGAATCGTTACCGATTCCGTGCTGGCTATGTTTGGGCCGAGAATCCCATTGATCAGACGCCAGGTCCATCGCTGGGAGGCGTGATCCAACCGGGTGATTTAGCTGCGGTGCGTTACTCGCAAGGCTTGATGGCGGTCACGAATCAGCATCGAATCTCTTTCGGTGTAGGGATCGTCGATTTCTTACCAGGTATAGATATGAATCTGATGGGTGGGGGCATGTTCCGAGATACAGAACAACTCGGAAACTCTACGACCAGTTCTGTCGCCAGTTACTGGATAGGGACGGGACTTACATGGCGATTTGGTCGCGGGGCGTGTTGCGGTAAGACGTTAGCACCTGATTCCTGGTCAACTGCTAACTGATATGAGGTTTGCAAAAATGTCCTTACGCTTTTCCAGGCGAGTTATTATATGTTTTGGGATCGTCTTATTTTTGGATTTAACCCTTAACTTAGTGACATTGTCTGCGCAGTCACCAAGCGAACAGGCAGTCAGGGGGGCCATCGAGACTGACCGAGATTCTTTCACTCGATCGCCACGTATTGTGGAGTACAAAGATTGGGTCATCGAAGGTTCCTATAGTTTTCTGGATCAAGAAGCGGAACATGAAGGGCATTTGTTTCCTGATTTGCTGGTGCGATACGGCATGACGGATAACTTGGAAATGCGCCTAGGTTGGACGTACGAGATCGGCAAATTTCATCATCTCGTTCCAATAGGATCGGAGCAAGTCGAAGAAGGAATTTTGAACTACGGTGCCAAGTTTCGTTTGACTGATTCGGATGCTTGGTTGCCTGCGAGTGCTCTTATCGTTACAGGGTACACACCAACAAGTGGAGCATCCAGCGACAGTGATTTTTCACTCGAATACGCTGGGGGCTGGACTCTGGAGAACGAATGGGAATTTGATACCGGACTTCGTTGGTTTATGTTGACGGAAGAAGAGGATCATTTTACTGAGCTAGCACCGTCCGCTGTTCTCAAGGTTCCGTTTCTTGAGGATCGCATCAACGTCCACTTCGAGTACTTTTGTTTGTTAAGTCGAGGACGTGAAGAAGATTATCGGCAGCACTACCTAGGGCCTGGGGCTCACTATTTGATAACTCCGAATATGGAGATAGGTACTCGGTTGTTCTGGGGAGTGAGTGATGATGCAGCTGAGTTTGTTTGTAATGTAGGTACTGGAATCCGATTCTGATGCAAAATGTGTTTGCAATAAGTTGGGTTCGCTTAGTAGAAATCGGGCTATTCTTGTTAGCTCTGACAAGCTCGTGTCTCGCTTTTCAAACACGACAGGAATCAAGCAGCGAGCTGCTGGCGGTCGATCCCACGTGGAATGACTCGACCACGATCGGTTCTGCTGTCAGTGACGATGACATGCTAGACCTGTCTAGTAGTTTAACATCAAATCCTGCCATTCTAGCCGATAGTAATTTGTTCTCGGAATCAGATCGCGCCCAGCATGGTCAAATAAACTTTCATGACTTTCCGAATAACTTCTCAGAGGGGCTCTCGTTTCGGAACGGTTCATGGGGGGCCAAGATTGGGGGCTATGTAAAGACCGATATGATTCGGGATTTCCGGGCGATTGATTCGACCGACTTTTTTGATCCGACCACGATTCCTGTCGGTGCGGATCAAAGGACCAACGCACGTTTCCATGCTAGACAAACTCGATTAAGCATCGATGCACAACGTCAGGCAGTCAATGGTGATGTACCGATGCGTATTTTTGTTGAGGGAGATTTCTTCGGTGACGAAAGTAACTTGAGACTTCGGCATGCTTACGGAGAATATAGAAATCTCATATTGGGCCAAACTTGGTCAACCTTAGCCCATCGGGCTGCTCTGCCCAATACGCTTGATATGACGGGGGATGTGGCCAGCGTCAGTAATCGAAAAGCACAAGTTCGTTGGAGCGATACATTATGGAATGATCGTTGGAGCGTTGCCATGGCCATCGAGGATTCTCCGGTAAATGTGGAGCCCCAGTTTTTGAATTTCGGCGCACCGCGAAGAATTCTTCCCGATGCCATTGCGAGAATTCGCTACACCGAGGAAATAACACAACTGCAACTTGCCACGGTCCTTAGACGCATTGGGTATCAGCCCAATGGGAGAGATGTCCTGGAATTCACAGGGGCAGGCCTTAATGCAACGGGATTTATCGATTTGAACAAAAACAATCGCATGTATGGCGGAGTTCTTTGGGGCTCAGGCATCGGCAGCTATCGTGACTTACCTGATTTGGCTCCAGTAATGTTGGATCGTGGAGCGCCGTTAGAAGCCATCGCTTGGTATACCGGTTTACATCATTCCTGGTCAAAGCAATGGTTCACAAATGTTACGTATAGCCAAGAGGATGTTAACAATTCCATACTGCAGCCCGCCGATAGTATTCGAACAATTCAATACCTAGCGGTCAATTTGATCTATCAACCTAAAGATCACATCTTTTTTGGTATCGAAGGCCTTTGGGGTTCTCGCACTAATCGAAACGGTGCAGAGCAGGATGCCAGCCGTATCATGGCCAGCTTTGGCTTTCTGCTTCCATAAGATGCAAGTGTAACAAGCGGATCACCTCGGAGATCGTCTCCGATTTCTTCAGGATTTTCGTATGCGAGGCTTTCACCTGTAGTTCGCTAATCGCGCTCGGATGGCGAGCGCTCGAGACGGGAACTACGCCATCGTTCAGCCCCAGAGTCCACGGTCCTTCACCCGTACCGATAATGGAATGTTGCTTGACTTCGTTAGGTACAGGCAAGCCGTAAATCGTTTGTAATGACGCATCGCTTGGTTCTAAGAGGTCGATGCTCGTTGGAATCCGCTTTCGAAATGTTCCAAAGAAAGCAGTCGGGTTATCTCTTATCAAACGTTCGTGGAATGACTGTACATTTTCATCAGGGTGAACAAACGACGAAAAAATACGACCTGTTCCTCGCGATGCAATCGATGAACCTTTATGTGGCGTTGCAATATAAACGACTCGATTTACGTGGGATTGAGGAGTAAAGAAAAGTCTCTTTTGCAATTCGTGTTTCGTAATGGCGTTGGCCCGCATTGCTTCCCAAGGAACGCTCGATATGGAATTCCACAGGCGATCCTGACTATGGGTGATTTGTAGCTTAGCGAGCAGTCCCCCCATGCTGTGACCAACTAACACCATTTTCCTTAAAGCGAGATCTTCTCCCTCGGGATCCATCAGCGAAATCGCTTCTCGACATTGCTCTCGCAATCTCATTGCTGAGGTAACAAATGGGCTACCGGTGGCATAGCTAAAACCCCACACCTGATACCGCTCGTTGAACCAAGGTATGGTTCTGAGCTCATTCAGCATATCTAACCAGGTGGTTGGATCGGACATCAATCCGTGTATGAATACAACCGGGATCTTGCCATATTGGTACGGTTCCATCCATCGCAGGCCATCGTTCTCATTGCCAATACCGGGTGAGACGAACCCCAACAGGGGATTGGTTGGGCGATTTCGTAATTGGAAATCCAAAGGAGCACTGAGATCCTTTGCGATAGGGATGAAATGGGATTGAATCTCGATCGAATGGACGTGCAATGGATTGACTAGTTCTAATACAAACCTTTCGGAACTGTTGTCACTAACAGATCGGAGAATGGCCGTTAGTGCTAACGGCAACTGTTTCGGGAAATAGCGTTCTGTAGGATCGACCTTAGCTTCCTTGGGTTTGTCGCGAAAGACAATCAGCGGAACCCCGAGACCTGTTGATTGGAAATAGCTCTTTAAGACTCTTTGATCAGGGGGACTTGGGATAAGCCATCGTTGTAGCTGCTCTACCGGCCAGTCCAGATTAGTGCTTGTCAAGGGAATTCGTATCGGACCACCTGGTTGATAGATATTTAGATTTCCACAATCATCTAAACGTCTAAACCGTAACGTGTCGGTTAATAGCCCCTGAAGACTCGTTTGATAGGTATCCCACGACTGATGATAAGAAGTCGCAAACTCCGCTCGTTCGCTCAGTATCTCCCAGCTAATCGCAGCAGCTTGAAAGTAGTAGTCAACGCTTCGTGAGTCGTCTGCATCACTTAAAGATTTCCCAATCTTGAGAAAGCGATCAGCTCGCTCCGTTGCCGACCCTTCGCTCGGCCAAATTATATGATCTGTGTATCGCTCATCATCAATCTGTGTGTAGGTTAAATGAGACTGGTCGAGGATTCGGCAACCCGTTAAAGACATCGATGCTAGCACCACTTGCACAATCAGAATGATTCTGCTGATATGCCGCGGCTTCATGACCATGCTGATACGATCACTAATTCAGGTAGGCAAGAATTTTTACCGGCGCAGCCCTGCTATAGATTCCAGCTCTTCCTGAGATAGATGACTCGGTGTTGAGTCGGCAACGCCGATGTTCCTTCGTCAATCAAGTGCCAAACAAATCGATTGCATGGTTTAGGGAGATTGAAACGAGCTTCAGTCATCCTCATTAAAATTGGTTTATGCATCGATCGTTCTGCTTACCAATATTACCCACTATGCTAAATCAGCGAGTTAATTTGCTTCGATTGTGATCTTAGGGATCCCGCCAGTGAATTTCGATTTGTGCTCCGCTCCGATAGATTCCACAACAGGAGTTGCAAGGTCGATGCCAATATCGGCGGTTTCATCTGCGGAAAAGATCATGGCTTGTGTTCTAGGAATCTTACCCTCACCGATGTTGCGATCGTTGAGGAATAATGAAGCCACACCACCTTTGCCTATACCTCCTCCGTCATACCGGAAATCAACGCGCAATGTCGACTTGCCTGCTGGTAACTTTTCTTTGCCGGAGATGGTAATCTGCTGCAACCCAAGGAAATTATAGTGATAGGCGGGGATTCCTTTTTCGACATAGACGGACCAACCTCCGAATCGACCACCTTGCGCGATGATAGTGCCGTGCGTTTGCGTTCCCTCAGGTACTTCGACCTCGGCTGTTATCGTTTTCGACTTGTTCTTGATATTCAGAAATACATTTTCTGTCATTCCCGTCATGCCTTCAGCTAGCGTTAGGGAGGTGCGACCAGCCATTAAATCGGGGCGTCCAACCAGTTCCGCGTTCGTTCGCTCGATAGTGCGATCATCGAGGGGTAGGGCAAAATTCTTTTGAGCTTCTTCCAGAAACAACAACTGAAGTTCTTTTAGCTTTTCTGGATGCTTAACGGCAACGTTGTCGACCAAGCTGAAATCTTTCTTTGTGTCAAACAGTTCCCATGCGGAGTCATCTTCTAGAGCTCGACGTGGTGTCGGTTCCCAGGGGGCCTTGTGAATGGTACGCGCAAACCATCCATCCTTATACATAGCTCGGTTGCCGAACATTTCGAAGTATTGTGGGTTATGCCTTTCCTTTGCATTGGCGTCATCGAACAAATAGTTCATGCTAACTCCATCCATTGGACGTTGAGTTACACCGTTGACGACTTTGGGTTCGGGTAGTCCAGCAGATTCTAAAATGGTTGGTGCGATATCGATGACGTGATGAAACTGATTCCTCTGTTCTCCTCGAGCTTTGAACCCTTTAGGCCAATGAATTGCGGTACCCACCTTGGTACCGCCATGGTCCGATGCTATTTGCTTAGTCCATGTAAATGGCGTATCGAACATAACAGCCCAGCCTGCTGACATGTGTGGATAGGTTTCCGGACCGCCCCATTTGTCGATAAACTTAAGCATATCAGGAACATTTTATTGAATGCCATTAAAGTAAGTCATCTCGCTGAACATACCATTGCGACCTCCATCGGCGCTTGTGCCGTTATCCCCGTAAATGAAAATGACGAGGGTGTTGTCAAGTTGTCCAGTTTTCTCGATCGCATCGATCACCCTTCCAATTTCATGATCTGTCATTTCAACAAAACGGCGAACACTTCGGCTTGCTTAGCGAATAGACGCTTTTCGTCGGCATTGAGCGTGTTCCAATCTGGAATAGCGTCCGGTTTCGGGGCGAGTTTGGTTCCTTTCGGGACGACTCCCAGCTCGATTTGGCGGTTGAGAATCTGTTCTCGCATCACGTCCCAACCCTGATCAAACTTTCCCTTCCATCGAGCGATCCAATCTGCAGGCACATGGTGCGGAGCGTGGGTTGCACCTGGAGCATAATAGGTGAAGAACGGTTTATCGGGCGTAATCGCTTTCTGGTACTGAATCCATGCGATCGTTCGATTGGTCATGTCGGTCAAGAAATGGTAATTTGGGTCATCTGGAATCTCGACCTGATGGGTTCCGTCGTAGATAAAGGGTGCCCATTGGTTGGTTTCTCCACCAAGGAAGCCGTAGAACTTGTCGAACCCTTTTCGGGTGGGCCATCGATCAAAGGATCCTGCAATACTTGCCTCCCAAGCGGCTGTTTCGTGCCACTTGCCAAAGGCAGCTGTTGCGAATCCATTTAGCCTAAGCATTTCGGCTAAAGGGGCTACGTTTTGGGGGATCTGCTCCGTATTTCCGGGGAATGCAGTACCCGTCTCAATGATCGCACCCATGTTGTTGACGTGGTGATTACGGCCGCTCTTTAGTGCCGAACGGGTGGGGGAGCATACCGCGGTCGTATGGAAGTTGTTAAACCTCAAACCGGAGCGAGCTATTCGATCGAACGTTGGAGTTCTAATGGGGCCCCCGAATGTAGAGGTTCCTGCAAAACCGAGGTCGTCGACTAAAACAAGCAATACATTCGGTGCTCCCGATGGCGCCTTAACTTCGAATCTTGGTGGTGGTGTTGCATTTCGAATATCAAGCGTTTTTGAAGGCTTAGGAAGAGGCTCAGCAATCGGCAAGACCGTTCGATCAATTGTTCCCTCGACCTCTTCTGCCCAAAGTTGCGAAAAGAACTAAGGAAGAATACAGCCGGATGCAAAAAAAATAGTCTTCCATTTCATGGGATTCACTCGCAGATCTAAAAGGCGGAGTTGGAGCGTGCTGGGGTTCCAAATCGCTTCAACGCATCGATAAGGCACTGCATATGATGCGAGGTAGATAGCATAATGACGAATTAAAAAAGCTGATCACTACCTTTGAGCAATAGGTACTACTTTTGCGTGCCTGGTTCTTCTAGTCGGACCATTAGCCATTGCTGGGTTTGCCCGTCAGCAAAGTGCACTAACGCAGGTGCTGTGTCCTGGGTAAGACTAGAAATACCCGTTTCCATAATGGGGCGGCTTTGTTCAACGGCTGCCCATGCACATCGCTGTGATTTCTTGTCGATCATGCCCTCTACGTCTACTGTCTTGTCGGTAAGCGTGTTATTTAAGGTACCGCGAATGACACCTTCTTTACTGATGGCCAGCTGCAGAAATAGTGAAGGGGTTGGTCCTGTTGGTTGGCCATCCTGCGAGAGTGCAAAAACACCCAAGGGGAGCCATTCAGCACTTTGAGGGGCGACTTCTGGGGCGCTGGCTACAACGGTTTCCGCTTGCTGGGCATACTCTTCAGCCGACGCAACGGCTTGATCTCCCTGGTAAACCGTATCTCCCTCGTAGTAGATAGTTTCCCCGTAGCTATACGAAACGGGTGCGGTAGCGCCATAACCGACCCAACCTGCGACTGCACCCCATGTTGCCCAGCGGTAAGGCTGATTAATTCTCATGGCGGCCCAATTGGGATGATCCACCCAGAAGTCGAGCCGAGGATAGTTTTCTGCGACTTGATCTCGTACTTCATCGCGTCTCTGATATCGGTCGTCTTGCAATTGCTGACGATTTTCCACTCGTCCTGCTTGGTTGGTCGCGCGATTTTCTGAGCGGGCTGACTGGTTGTTGGTGCGGTTTTCGGCCCGCGATGCTTGATTGCCAGTTCGATTGTCTAGACGACTTCCGGCATTTCCCTGTGCGCCTGCTGGCAGCTGGCTTATTGAGGGGCTTCCGGTAGCACCACCACCTTGAAGAAACGCAGCGGCTGCACCTCCGCCTACGCCCGCACCAATGTTCGATCCAGCGGGAAGAGTAGTGATACCGCCATTGATGATGCCGGTCGATGGACCGAGGTTCAGGAATCCCTGTAAATCACCAGCCGATGGTCGTGTACCGACTCCTGGCCCTACGCCAGCGCTGCTACCAGGACGAGTCCCAGCATTAGGACGTGTTTCAGCACTAGGACGTGTGCTGGCATTGGGTCGAGAACCGGCGTTGGGTCGAGAACCAGCGCCAGTATTACCAATCCCTGCACCGGAGCCTCCAGGGCTGGGTTTTACTGCATTGGGGCGAGCGTTACCGGCAGCGAATTCCTGGCCTCCCATGCTTGGGCTAGGACGACTCACAGATGGCGATCTGTTGACAGCGGGACTAGGTCGACTCGCCATGCCACCTCCGGACATCCCGCCACCACGTGAAACGCCTGCAGAACGTCCTCCACCTCCGCCTCCGCCTCCCCGTCCACGTTGAGCCATCGCAATATCCGCTGTGATGGCGACCATTCCCAAAACGGCAATGCCAGTTTGAATAAATTTTTTCATGATCGGTCTCTTCTGTAATAAGCGAAATGGCATTTAGTTGTTCTTAGTGATTTGGACTTCGTCGATATTTGGCAGTATCTCGCCATCTACAACTCGATTGATTGATTGCATCGTACACGTGTCATCATCGATATAGGTGATGACATTGACCGCCGATGATTTTCGACCGTCAGGAAGCACTCCCACCTGATGGATGTGCCATTGGTTTCCCTGTTTCTTCCAACTTCCTTCTGCAAATCCGCCATCGGAGTCAAAAACCCATGATCTAATTCTTTTCTCTAAAGGATCCCAACCGATGATTTGCATGCCAGCCATTTGGATCTGCTCGCCAACTTGAATGGTAAACGAACGAGTCATAAAGTTATTGTTGCGAGTCCAGTTGCATTCCGTTGTTACTGTCGTGTCTTCATCTTGATCGACCCATTTCCCGATCATCCATTCTAGGTCTTTCAATCGCTCGTAATGGGAAATAACGATGGGAATGCTCTCTTCGGTCATGCGATCGAGCAACCATTCGTCGCCTCGTTTTACATAGACGGCTGAATACTGCATCAACTCAGGAGTTTCCTCAGGAACTACTACTTTTGCAGTTCCTTGTTCAATGGCGACGTTGGGAGACACAAAGTTAATCGTTTGAGTATTGACCTCGAGCTTTGCTTGCTTTAGTTCGAGAAACAGCTCTATAAACTGTTTCTCGATGGCTTCTCGGCCTACGACTTCCTCTCCACTTACAGGGTTAGTGTAGACTGCTTCAGGTGACCACAACGCGGCCAACGCTTTCGCGTTTCGTGAGTTAAATGCGTCAACGTAAGCCTCAACAGCTTTCCGAACCGGCGCTTCGCGTTCGTCCTGTCGCTCCACTTCTGACGCGTGAAGCATCCCAAAGCTGATCGAAAGCGTGGCTACCGCGAAGAAGATTTTTTTTATAAACACAATAAATTCTCCTGAAAGGACGGAAGTGTCGTAGGAACCAATTCAGGCATTCCCGTAATAGGTCGATCTCATATTTTTTAAAAATCAACCGTAATAGCACGGTTGCATTCAGCGATCTTTACATTCGAAACGGGACGCGTCACGAGACTTATCAGTGTATCCCGAATTCAACGAGCAGACGTTCTCGATTTTCTGTTTTCCTAATTTACCAGCCTGAATCGTATGGGGGTTTTCCACAGAGGTGACAACGACATTCGATACATGTGTAGCAAAGAGAGTCGATAATCCCCCTTTTTGAGTGTTGACGGCGATTCAAGGAATCGATCGTTCTCACAATCCTTGCATGGCGACTCGATCAGTGTCCTTAACGGGGAGCGTACTCATTTATCTTTCGACAAAGCATTTACTGAAAATCGGGCAGATTATGTGATTGGCATCGATGTTTCGAGTAATGCGTATCCAGAGTTCGCAATGGATTAAGGGCGTGCGTTACTTCGATTCGATCTTGGAGAGTCTCATCAACTCGTTACCGTCTGCATCAAAAAGGAAGAGGAATCCACTTTCATCAAGACGGAAGCGACGAATTTGTGTGAGCGCGACGACAAATCGAGACTCCTGATCCATGAGAGCATCTGGTCCCGCGCGACGAGTCGTCGCTAAGGGGCCCATTTTCAGAGTCGTTCCATCATACTCAAGTTTGCCGTTAAATCGGTTCACGCACGTGTCACCTGAAACCGTATCATCGGCAGAAAATTCGATCGTGGATTGAGCGGAGTCCACGACACCATGTCCTCCTATGTCTTCGACTAGCCATTTACCCAAAGGAACGCCTGAGGCAGACGCGGATTCGTTCCAAACCTTTTCCCAGTCCCGCTTCATATTTACTACGCTCCAACCATATATCGGGGCACCTTGAAGGGCGGTTACCAACTTTCCGCTACTTGGGGGAGCAGCATCGTATGCGTACTCACGCTCGCCGTCGGTGTGATGAACGATTAGTCCAAAGCTGGGACGCGGATTGTGAATCGTCGTGTATTTTAGCATAGCGAGATCGCCATCGCTATTGCCAAAGCATGCGATAGGCCGACGACCTATGTGCTGATGTATGGCAACCGGTTTGCCCTCCTTGTCGTTGACGAATACGTAATCAAGCGTCTTGATCAGAACTGGCTTTCCATCTCTGATCTCAAACTTGGTTTGTCCTGTTGAGCCGATCACGTTTTCCGGAGGAATTCCGTAAACTTGCTCTGACCAAACGCGAATGAAGTCGGCTCCGCCTCCAGAAACGATAAAGGTTTTGAAGCCATTCGCGCGAAGGTATTTTAAGAGCTCCACCATTGGCTGGTAGACAAGATCCGAGTAGGGCTTGTTGAAACGAGGATGGCGAGCGGTAGAAAACCAATTTCTAACTCGTTCTTCAAATTCCGTGGTCGTGATACCAGCATGGGTTAACGCTAGTATCTTGAGCAACCCATCGTGATGTTCGCCTTCTAGAAGCTTGGCTATATCTCCTGACAAGGCCGCCTGGACCATCGGGTCTTCTTTTAGTTTTGGCTCAATAACAGATAACCTTTTGACCTCATCAAATGCATAAGTTGCTTGTATGGGTATTGGCGCTTCGCAACAAAGAGTCCCATCATTATCGAACACGGCAATTCGGTCTGTAATGGGAACAAAATCTGGCGTTCCCTTCGTAGTGACTCTTTCGACGAATTGGATGATTTGCCTCTTGGAGGCAGATTCACGCCATGATGGCAATGGATCATCAGCGTGCGCAACGAGGAAATGACAACAAAGTACACTCAAAGCGATGGCAAATATCTTCATAACAGTATGGACTGCTCACTAGTTGTTGCAATTAATAGATGAAACCCTAAATGAAATGTCAGGCCAGTCCATGACAGGACTGAGGGGCGGGGCTTTTCGATTCTAGCAATTCCCATCCACTTCTTGTCGTTATCCCTGGAACTACCTACAAAAAAAGGTGCCATCATGTTTGATGACACCTTGCTTCGCACACCAAAATCTACAACTGTTTGGTGATTAATTCTTCCGATTACTCGCCAGCCGTGGTCATTCGCTTCACCTGCTTCTCCAGGGAATCCAAGCTCCAATCACCTGGCTTCTGACTAGGTGGGAACTCTTGAAGGGTCATGAGAAACTTACTTGCTACCGCTTGTAATGGAACCAATACAAACGCTCGATCGATCATCCAGTCATGGTAAGTATTAGAGTTGTGCTGGGACTTTTCAAACGGATCGCGACGAAGGTTGAACAGCAAAGGCAATCGGAGATGGACGAAAGGCTCTCGCCAAACATCCAGTTTTTCAGCACGGTTCTCAAGGTACGTTGCCTTCCAGTCACCCACGCGAATAGCGACAATCTCGGCACTATCGTTTAGATAAATGAACTCTTTGCGTGGCGACTCTTCGGTCTTGCCGCTGAGGTAATCCAGCAAATTGTAACCATCAATATGATTCTTGTAGGTTCGTCCGTTCAGGGCGACACCACCTTTCAACAGTTTTTCTTTGATGTCCGGGGCACCAGCAACTGCGGCGAAAGTTGGGAGCCAGTCTTCATGGGATACGATTCCATTGAGTGTTATCCCAGCAGGAAATTTACCTGGCCACTTCACGAAGCATGGAACTCGGAAAGCACCTTCCCAGTTGGAGTTCTTTTCACCACGGAACGGAGTTGTGCCTGCATCGGGCCATGTATTGTAATGAGGACCGTTATCTGTGGAGTACTGCACGATTGTATTGTCAGTCAATCCAAGGTCATCGATCAGTTTAAGCAACTCGCCGACGTGCATGTCGTGCTCAACCATTCCGTCTCCATATTCATCTTGTCCGGAGAGACCGATATGCTCCGATTTGACGTGTGTTCGGAAGTGCATTCTGGTGCCGTTCCACCAACAGAAAAAGGGTTTACCCTCTTTGTCTTGGCGAATGATAAAGTCCTTGGCCGCTGCTAGCGACTCTTCATCAATGGTTTCCATTCGCTTTTTGGTGAGTGGTCCTAGGTTTTCAATTGTTTGGCCACCCTTACCGTCGGCTTTGCACTTAAGAACACCTCGAGGGCCGAATTGCTCGCGAAAGGTCTTGCCGTTAGCTAGTACCATGTCATTCGGGTAGTCGCGATTTTCGGGCTCCTCTTCGGCATTGAGGTGGTATAGGCTCCCCAAAAACTCATCGAATCCATGCATTGTTGGTAAGTGTTCATCGCGGTCTCCCTGATGGTTCTTGCCGAATTGACCAGTCGAGTAACCCTGGCTTTTTAGAATGGTTGCCATGGTAACGTCCGTTTTTTGCCAACCTTCTTTGGCGCCTGGCATACCAACCTTGGTCATACCGCTGCGAATGGGAGCCGAGCCGCTAATAAATGCGGCTCGACCAGCGGTACATGATTGCTGTGCGTAGTAGTCGGTGAACGAAACACCCTCTCGAGCAATGCGATCGATGTTGGGTGTTTTGTAGCCCATCATCCCACGATTATTGTGACTGATGTTCCATGTACCAATATCATCGCCCCAAATGACGAGGATGTTCGGTTTTTTCTGTTGCGCAATTGCATCCGAACCAAAGATTGTCGAAGCGACTAAGATCGCCAGACAACAACACCTTGTAAAACTCATTTAATCCTACCTTTACAAATTCACCAAAGCACGACACATCATTCGGTACGAGCACAGCAAGTAACTTAGAAATTCGTTGAGTTTTAACGCTCGCCCACAATCGTCAAGCGATCCAATTACAACCCGAATCCAAGACGCTAGCTGTACCTATGCCAACTTGTCAAGCTACTTTAGCCGCTTGCTACAGCCAAGAGTCCCTTTAGGGACGGTTGGTGTATTGTGAAACCCATTGGAATGCCCGAGATTTGCGGGCTTAGTTTCGTAAAAGCCAGATGCGTGGGCGAGGTGAGTCAATTCCGCCACAGAACCAACCTGTAATTTCGTCATCAGATTGGTTCTGTGACGTTTTACCGAACGCTCATCTATTCCAAGAATCGCCGCGATAGCTTTGTTTGGTTCCCCCTTTAGGACATGTGTTAGAACCTCCAACTCTCGAGGGGTTAACAGCTTGAATGGTGCCTGCAACTCATGCAGGCGCGCTCGTTCCTCGTGTTGCTTCGCGTCACGTTTTATTGCGCGTTCAATCGCTCCAATCAATTCATGCTTGGATGCCGACTTGCAAAGAAAATCTTCTGCACCAAGTCTCATAGCGAGTACGGAAGAGGGAATATCACCGAATGCTGTTAGAAAAATCACCGGCAGTGCAATGTTCGCTGACTTCAAAGCCGTCTGGAAGGCAAACCCATCGATATTCGGCATGCGAAGGTCGGTAATAATGCAGCCACGTAACTCTTGGTTGACTTCTGATAAAAAGTCAGAAACCGAATCGAAAACGAGAACATCGAACCCACTAGCGCGGAGCAATCTCGATACCGCCTTTAAGAATGAGGCGTCATCGTCAACGATGTAGACTTTTGGTTTCTCGGAACTCATAGGTCACAAATCGCTTCCATCGGACAAAGCGTAAACACAAATGTTGCCCCATACTCTGCAGTTTCTTTCAGCCATAACTTTCCGCTATGTGATTCGATTATAGTTCGTGAAACGGCCAGCCCCATCCCCATACCACCTTCCTTGCTTGTGACAAACGGTTCAAAAATATGATCGCGGCTGGATGGAGGGACGCCCGGCCCGGAATCTCGAACGGATACTTCGATCATGTTTGCATCATTCAAGCCGGCTTGGACCGTAATGCTCCTGTCGGATGAAAGGGGTATGCTATCGATCGCATCCATCGCATCCATCGCATTCATGATCAAATTCAGTAGAACCTGCTGCAATTGCACTCGATCTCCCGACGCAGGCGGTAGATTCGGTGCTACATTGATCTGTAGCACGATGTGTCTAGCAATCACATCATACCTGACCAACGAAGCAACTTCATTCAGCAACGGTGCGACCTCAATCGTCGATACCTCCAAAGTGCGTCGTTCTAGTAGCGAGCGCAAACGACTAATGACATCACATGCCCGCTGGTCGTCACGACATATATCGGAAATAATCTCACGGAGTTCCACTAGGTCAGGTGATGGTTTTTGCAATAGCATCTCGGCGGCTTCTGCGTTTCGAAGAATGGCCCCGAGTGGCTGTCCTAGCTCATGGGCTAACGACGATGCGAATTGCCCCAGCATATTGACTCGACCCGCGTGGGTAAGTTCGTCTTTTAATTCTTGTCTTTCAATCTCCAATCGCCTTCTTTCTGAGATGTCAATCGACACGCCGCGAACCTGAGTTGTAGCTCCGTCCGTCCCGAGGACGACTTTACCACGAGAAACGATCCATCGGACCTTACCATTGGGCAGAATGATGCGATACTCAAGTTCGAAGTCCTCGGCATGGTTGATGGCAGTGGCGAATACTTGATTGTAGAGCGGACGATCGTCTGGGTGGAGGCGTTGTAAAACCACATTGAGGTTTATGGGCTCATGCTTATCGAATCCGAATAAGTCACGCCATCTTTCACTAGCCCATATTTTATCTTGCTTAACATCTCTAATCCAAATTCCTGCGTTCGCGGCTTCCGTTGCCATTAACAATCTCTGCTCACTTTCTTGTAGTTCAGATCCAATCTGCGCCGCGCGATGCAATTGGGAGCTTAGCTCGTACGCCATAGCCAAAAGCACTGCTAGAAATGGCATGCTGACAATCACTGGGGCACGGATAAGACCGATTGTCGCTAATCCAGGATATGTCGCTGAATACAAGGTAAAGAATATGAGGGTTCCACCAAAGATTGCCGACCTGCGACGAGCGTCACGAAAACCTGTATTCCACAATCGAATCGACGCATCCATGACATAGCAAACCTGGATCAAAGTCGCAAACTGACCGACTATGACCCATGGATTCGATTCCCATACTCCCAATACAGCAACCTGCTGCCCCAAGAACGGGACATGAACTAAACTCTCGATCGATCCAATATGCAGGCTCAGGCCTGTTGAGAAGTTTACTATGACGGCAATCAAACGAGTTCCAATCGCAAACGAGTACAGCCATTTTCTGCCAGTGCCAAAGTAAACGTGAACAAACGAAAGACTTGCCAAGACAACTATGCCATAGATTAAGTGCGACCAACGGAACGCGTCGGCATAATCGTTCGGCGAAGCAGCAAACATCGTAGAAACCTCGCCAACCACGAGACCAATGACACTCAGTGCCATAATAGCGAACCAAAGGTTCGCCCAAACTCGTCGGTCCCAGCACCAGATAACTCCATGCAATCCGGCCACCGTTAAACACGCTGCCGCAACCATGGACCAGATGACCGAGATCCAATTCATTTACAAATAGACCCCTTAGACCGTCCCCAAAAAACGTTGTTCTATCCTTTCTCAGATACCTTAACTCCACGTTACCTGAAAAAGCTTAGGTTGCCAGCCTGGATTTATTTTTCTTGTTTAGAGTTTGCCGCATAAGATCTGGGGTATCTCGCCCCTCGCCATCGAACTTTGGTAAAAAAGCTAGGCTAAGACCGGTAATACCTGGTCCTTCTTACGGTTGGCCTGAATCGCCTTTTCTTGAAGAACGGGGTCCACCAGGCGATAGAAAACGTCTCGCTGGCGTGCCTCGAATCCGTACTCTTCAATCGCTCCACGCATTTGATCGAGCGTAAGAAAGTGAACCGTTCCTGCTTCGGCAACGACGTTCTCTTCCAACATGAGGGACCCCATGTCATTGGCTCCGTAGCTCAACGCCAACTGACCAATTTTGAGCCCCTGGGTTACCCAAGAACTTTGGATATTAGGGACGTTGTCCAAGTAGAGTCGCGCGACCGCCTGTGTTTTAAGGTACTCGTGAGATCCCGTAGGTGGGATATGAGACATAGCAGTATGGTCAGGCTGGAACGTCCAGCAGATAAAGGCAGTAAAGCCACCCGTTTCATCTTGAAGATCGCGAACACGACGTAGATGCTCGATTCGTTCTTGCAATGTCTCGACATGGCCAAACATCATGGTTGCTGTACTGTTGCCTCCCAGATTGTGCCAAACTCGCATGACATTGAGCCAATCATCTGACATAACCTTGCCGCGAGTGATCGCCGAACGAACTCGATCAACTAATATTTCCGCACCACCACCTGGGATACTCCCTAATCCCGATGCCTTGAGCCGTTCGAGAACGGTCTCAATGGATAGCTTGTTCACCTTGGTAAAGTGATGTAATTCAGGGGGACTAAAACCATGGATGTTGACGTCCGGAAAATTAGTTTTTATGTCTCGAAGGAGATCTTCATACCAATCCAAAGTGAACTTGGGGTGCAAACCTCCTTGCATTAAGATTTGGTTGCCACCCAGTTCAACGGTTTCTCTTACTTTGTCGAGCAGTTCCGCTCGAGGGAGAACGTAGCCCTCTTCGCTTTTGGGGGTTCGATAAAAGGCGCAGAAATCGCAAACCGCTGTGCAGATGTTGGTGTAATTTATATTTCGATCGATATTGTATGTTCGAAAGTTTTCCGGGTGCTTAGTTCGACAAATCGCGTCGGCAGCGTTTCCGATCTTGGCCAACTGATTGCTCGTAAGTAAAACGAGTGCATCATCGTCACTGAGGCGTTCACCACCAAGGACTCGCTCCAAAATACGATCGACTTGTTGAATTGAGCTCATGATTTCCTCTGTAATGGCGATTGGAATTGTACTCGCGATGGGAGTTTGTCAGTTGTATGCAAAAGGTTTGTTTACGTGTTTAATTGCTCAGCGTTGGAGCTAACCGCGTTTGGCTCAATTAAGCCCGCCCGTTGGCAGCGACGTCGAAACTCTTCTAATCCACGAACGGCGTCTTGGTTAAGATCAAAAAAAATATAATTGGTGAGATAGTCTAAGCATTTATCGACGGTCAATCCATAACTTTCACAGCAGTCTCTACTAATCTTCTGAACATCGCGTCGTCCTCGCACCTTGGCTCCATCCAGAATTCGTCCTAAACGCGACTCATCGATGCTAGATTCACGCGTTACCCAGCCCGCGAAAACAAAAGGTAGACCCGTCCATTGAAACCATTTCTCTCCCAGGTCCCACGAGAGTTGAAACGATCTCTCGTAGTTCTCGGGGTGCATCGCACGATCACCGATCAGAAGTACAGCGTCTGCATCGACATTCTCTGGATCTTCCTGCATGGGGAGCATTTGTGTCTCGGGACGGATTCCAAGCGTCTCATGCATCAACAATTTCGATAAAGCGGCGCTCGTTCGTGATCCCTCGTCGAGCGCCACTCGCTTTACCTTTGCGGGTTCGGTGCGAAAGAACAGACGAACGGACCAAACCGGCCCTCGCGACACTATCGCTGAACTCGAAACGAGACGTAGGCCCGGTGTTTTCAAATACTCAAACGCAGGAATGAGACCCACATCAATGACTCCCGCTTTGATCTGGTCAGCAAGCCGACTCGGAAGATCAGTAGTCAAGCACCCGATGCCAGCCAAGTCATCCGCCAAGCCGTAAATAAGTGGTTTCGAGTTGAGATAGGATACTGCCCCAACACGAACAAATTGGTTCGACGATGACAACGGTTTATTTGCACCTTTCTCGGACTCTCCCGTCCCGGATTCTCTCGTATTCCACTCTGTAGACTCGGTCCACGCTTCAGGCTTTGCGAGTAAGCTACACAGATTGGAGTTTGTTGTCACCATGATTTTGTCGGGTGCTGTTGGGAAAGGAGTTGCAAGGGGCGTTAAGCCTCATGAAAAGGTGCTGCTTTGGTAGTCAACACTCTCCGAAAGGGGCTACTGCGGACAAGCGTTTAAAGCGATACGACTTAACCGAGAACCTATTCGGATTCATAACTCGTGGATCTTGGAAGGCGGTTTTGGGGACTTACAATGACGTCATGACAAATAACTACCCCAAACCATTGGTCCAAAAGCTGGCTTCCTCGCTCACCCCAGAGGTCGTTTTTCGTGCTTTGAAACATAAACCTTACGTTTGTTGGCTGGATTCAGCCCTAAAAGGTGGCCAGCGGGGGCGATATTCCTTTTTATGTGCCGACCCTTTGGAGATCTGGGAACTAAATCAGCCCGTTGCCGATCCACTTTCCAGGGTCCAGGGGTGGCTGGATCGATGCCCCGCAACCACAGTTCGCGATCTGCCTCCATTCCAAGGAGGAGTTGCGGGCTATCTAGGATATGAATTTGGCCGGTGCCTAGAGCGGATCCCAGCAGCCAAGCACGATGAGTTTTCAACTCCGGTAGCCGTGCTTGGGCTGTACGACGTGGTTTTTGCCTGGGATCACGAAGTTGACCAAGGCTGGGTTTTCTCCCAAGGCTTCTCGATCAAAGAATCGGATAAAAAACGCGATACACGAGCGGTAGATCGATTGAATCTGTTTATGGATTGCGTCGAAAACCTCGGCAGGGCTGAAGCAACGCACCCACAACCTAATTTGCACGCTATGGCGCACGGTCTAACTGCAGAGCAATTTGAAACACGTTTGGGTGGGGGATGGCTTGGGAACTTTGATAGCTTAGGGTATCAGGCCGTTGTCCAAAAGGCTCGCGACTACATCTATGCAGGTGATATATTTCAGGTAAATCTTTCGCAACGATTGTTGTGTCCTGCACGATGTAACTCAGCTGAGCTATACGAACACTTGAGGCTCGTAAATGCGGCACCTTTTGCAGGTTTCTTTGACTTTGGTTACGGCCAGATTATCAGTTCATCACCGGAGAGGTTCTTTCATGCTCGTGACAGATGGATTGAGACTCGCCCGATCAAAGGGACCAGACGCAGAACTGGTGATGTAGAACAGGATAGAGCAATTGCCGAGGAACTGCTATCGAGCGAAAAGGATCGGTCGGAGAATGTCATGATTGTTGATTTGTTAAGGAACGATCTATCGCGAATTTGCGATCCTAATAGCATGCAAGTAGAACAACTTTGCAAAGTGGAAGAGTATCCGTTCGTACTTCACTTAGTCAGTGTGATCGGTGCTCGACTAAGGGACGATGTCCAGTGGGCCGATGTTATGGCTGCCGTATTTCCAGGAGGAAGCATTACTGGCGCTCCTAAAGTCCGCGCCATGGAGATCATCGCCGAACTAGAACCGACTGTTCGGGGCCCGTATTGTGGTTCTCTCGGTTACTGCGGAGCTGATGGCAGTATGGATTGGAATATTCTCATTCGGACATTGACTGCGTCGCGGGGTTGGTGGCAATTCCAAGTCGGTGGAGGTATTGTTGCGGACAGCGATCCGGCTAGCGAAGAAGAAGAGACGTGGACCAAAGCTGCAGGGCTTGTCGCAGCCATTGAGCGTGGGACGGCATCACCGGATTAATCGGTATACACCGAAAGATAGCAAAACTCCGAGTGCTGAAATCCTCTACTAGACGAGGCAAAGCCTACGAGATTTGGCGATACACCCTCCATAGCTTTCTGCAAAGGAGAACGGATTCTATGAAACGTATCATGGCATTGATGTTGGTAACCGGGGCGGCTTGTACGGTACTCCCCGGCAAGGTAAGTGGAGATGGTTTTCTGTCAGGAACCTATCTCGATCCAGCCAAGCAGCGGGAAGATATTCTACCCTATCCGATTATTAAGGCCTGGCCTGAGTATCGATACACGTATAACCGGCCTCGTTACCTAAGTGGCCATATCGCGAATGTTATCGAGCCTACGAGTCAAGAAGCAATGGCCTGGAAATCGAGCGTCAATGCGGGGCACTATCGTAATCATGCGGGGAGATGCGTTCCCTTATACTACTATCCCAAACCATGGGAAGCGATCAATACGATGGCGAGACCTGACTTTGTGAAGCAGGACGATATTGGACCAATGCCCGCAGCGCAGTAATTCGGGCTTGAATTTATCTAGCCAGTTGCAGACTCAATTGCGTGAGCGTATGGTTAAATTTTCGAATATTAATACCGTGCTCTTGGATATCGAAGGCACAGTTTCGGATGTGCGTTTCGTATACGAAATCATGTTCCCATTCGCAAAACGCCACATGAAGTCGTTCCTGGAGTCACATCATAATCTGCCGGACGTGCGGGCGGCGATTGAACAAGTTTCGAGAGATGCGAATCCAGAGGTCAATAAGTGGTTTATCGATTCTAAGCAAAACGAAATCGATATCGAGAAACTAGACAAACACCTCCAAGCACTCATGGCATCAGACAGCAAAGCCACTGGGCTCAAGGCATTGCAAGGGCTGGTTTGGAAGTCGGGATTCGAAACGGGTCAATTGCGAGCCGAATTATTTCCAGATGTTTTGCCTGCACTCAGATTGTGGGCTTCAATCGGGAAAAGTCTCTATATTTACTCATCGGGGAGCGTTCTCGCGCAGCAGCTTTTCTTTCGGTTCACTACCGAGGGGGATTTGAGCGGTCTACTCTCAGGATACTTCGATACGATGGTTGGCAAGAAACAAGAGCCCACTAGTTATCACCGAATTGCTGAAGCGATTGGAGTAAGGCCGCAAACGATCCTTTTTGTATCCGATGTTGCAGAAGAGCTGATCGCTGCTGCCATGACCGGGATGGAGGTTGTTGCGAGTGTTAGACCGTCCAATAAACCGCTGAGCCCCAGCTATCTTGGTGAACAAATCCGCAACTTTGCAGAGATTAGTTTGGCGGATTAGCAATCTGGCTCAAGTCCAGCCGGTACAGCAATTGATTGTATTCGTAACGAGGTGTTGTGATGGGATTGCCGGAGAACGAATTCGTGTAGGTACCCTCAAAGTAGATCATCCGACCATCGTCCGAAGAAAAGATCGGATGCTGGCGAGGGTTGTAAAATGATTGATTCGGATGCGTTGCGATCTTGGTTGCATTCCTCCAGGGACCCTCAATTGATTGTGACTCCGCAAACCAGACTTCCCCTAAGTGAGAGGGGGCGTTCTTGGAATTGATCTCATTGCCGACTAAGACCCATCGTCTGCGAAAATTGTTCCATTGAATCGAGCTACGATGTATTCCGACAGGTTCATCGTTAGCTTCTATCTGATAGCGAGCTTCGGAAGAATTAATTTCTCCACTGAGTAACATTTTTCTTTCTTCGTGCTGGGTAGTGGGCGGGAGTGTAGATTGCCATTGATAGGTCCTCGATTCAGGATTCCATGCCAATGCTTGGTACTGGCTAGGGTCCAGTATGGCATTCAGATTTGCGGGAACACGCGTATTGGCAAATGATTCAACAAAGTAAATGTAATCCCCTTCTGGTTGCTCGACTCTTAACGCCTGGCCTCTTGGGTGCTGCCAATTGCTTGTTAGATCCAAAGTGAATTTCTTTTCGAAAACTTCTTTATCGTCATTCCATATGGCAATACCATGTTCGACCATTTTTCCCAGCGATAGGTGACGTGAGTAATGAGCAATCAACAATTCACCTTCGTTACTGTCTGGAATTGTAAATGACCCAAAAAGCCAGACTGCGCCAGGTGCATCATCGGGTAGAATTTTCTTTGGTTTCGCAGTACTTCGATCGGTGAAGTAGGTGAGCACGGGAGCGTGGTCGACGAGATCTGTACTCTGATCAATTTTGTCTGTATTGGGAATGGGACTGGTCGCAGCGGTGACATGGAAGTTCCCGAGCGGGTAATGGGCTAAATTTGTATCACCCCAGATCCAAAAGAGTTTGCCACGATAGGGCATCATCTGAACCGAATCGGATCCCATAACGCCAGCATTCCCAATGCTGAGCGGGGCGGGGGTCGGAATGCCAAGTAAAAGGCTGTCGCGATAGAGACCATTGCCGGTGACTCGATAAAGACGTTCTGCTTTGTTGGTGCGTTTCATGGCCACCTGTACGCGGCCACCCGGATGAGTCCACAATAGAAGGCCTCGAAACTCGAAACCATCTTTTGGGTATTCGTACCCGGGGGCATCGACAGAAAAGTAAATGTCCTTTCCCATCATGCCGGGTTCAAGGAAGGCAATCCATCCTTGATTGTCTGTCCAGTACTCGACGTTGTCGGTCGTTTTTAGCCTCGCCAGAGGTAGGCCTCGTTTGGTGTCTTGGTCGATGATTTGCACGCCGAACCAATCTGAACCTATTAGCGTTTGGCATGTAACGAGCCAGAATCCGAACATGAGAATCGACCGGCATCGTAATCCGAGATCATTGTAATTGTGAATTGTCCACTTGCTCATGATGGGTGATAATCGAAACGAGTTCTAAATGGCAGAATGTCGGTTACTACCATTGTGCTTATTCATTTGGGGAAAGCGAGATTGGTTTTGTCACTTACAAATCATCGGCAAATTAGTCTCTTATTCGTTCTGGTGTGCTTGCTCTATGGGGAGGTTTCAGGAATTGCCCAGGAGGTGCAAGCGATTTCCGGAAAGCCGTATGGCTGCGCTAGGTTCGTGGTTCCCGCCGGTCAGATTTCGGAGTCCACTTCGTTGCGGGTCGTTGTGAGTAATGAAGAAGATCGAATCTTTTTTCCAGCCATCGATGTTGTGGAAGCCCCCCACCAAGAACCGGCGACGCCAGAGCCCGCGAGAGACAGAGCCAACCGGCCGAGGATTGGGGCACTAGTTCAGAGAATTCGCAATGCCGTTGCCAATGCAAAGGCCCAAATCAATCCACCGGAATTAGTGCGAGTTCAATTTTTATTCACAGGGGACACTCCCTTTGATGTCTATCTGGATGGCGATATTCAGCTCAAGGTAAACGTGGTACCCGCGCGACCGTTAGGTGGGAACCAAGTCGATCAAAATTATCTGGAGCTAAGAGAGTCTTGGTGGGCTGGTTATATCGCTCAGGCGCAGCGACAAGTTCAACGCAGTGACTATCCAGCAATAATCGAAAATTATCTCATTCATATGCTGGGAAATCGATTCGGATTGCCTGCCCCGACATTGACTAAGACGCCGAAAAAATCGCAGGAAGAACAGACCGATCCCTTGCAAACGATTGAATTAGTAGCAGGCGTCGAGAAGTTGCGAGCGGAGCTTCACCAAGAAACCTTGCAACAACCGTTATCAACCGAGGAACCGAGATTTCCAGTCCCTGAGCCGCCGAATTGGCAAACGCTCGCACCACCTGCTACCCCACAAGATCTTCCGATCGAGTCTATTGCAACGCACGTACCCGCTGAGTGCTTTTACATTAGGTTTGGCAGCTTTGCTAATTTCATGTGGTTTAAGCAATTTGGGGAAGCGCGCGGCGGCGACTTAGTTCAGTTGGCCGTACTGCGTGGGATTAATTATCAAACTAATGAACGGATGGAGCGGATGCTTAATACCAAAACAACCGTTGTAGGACGATTGTTTGGAGATGCGATCATATCGGACATGGCGATCATTGGAACTGATCTCTATCTGCAGGAAGGGCCTGCACTGGGTGTGCTCTTTGAAGCAAAGAATCTGGCTTTGTTAAAATCCTCGATGGATAACGATAGAAAAGCAGCGTTAAAGCAAAGCGGAGATATGGGCGTCAAGCTGGAGACTGTTGAGATCGCAGGCGGAAAAGCGTCCCTGTTAAGCTCGCCCGACAACCGTATTCGTTCTTTTATGGTTGAGCATGATAAGTATCTGTTGATAACCACTAGTAGGCGTATTGCGGAACGATTCTTAGAAGTCTCTTCCAAAGGTGGTGCACTAGCCGAATCACCAGCTTTTCGTTTTGCCCGATTAACAATGCCCGTAAGCAATGACTACAGTTTATTCGCTTACTTGTCGTCAGAGTTCTTTCGGAATCTCGTATCACCACAGTACCAAATTGAATTGAGACGCAGATTAAAAGCGATCGCGTCCCTTGAGATTGCTGAAATGGCATCCCGTGTCGCGCTAGAGGAACGAGAACTGTATGGCAACAATATTCAGAACTCCATCGAGAACCTAATCGCGTCCGGTTACTTGCCTCCCTCGTTCCAAAATCGATTCGACGGCTCCCAAACACTTCGATTTCAGGGTGCGTGGTTCGACTCCATGCGAGGTGCGCGAGGCTCATTTCTTCCAATCCCGGATGTCAAGATTGCAGACTGTTCTGCATCAGAACATGAGTCCTATCGCAATCAAGCTAGTTTTTACGCATCAAAATGGCAGCAGACGGATCCATTAATGATAGGGGTGAGACGATATGTGGATGAAAAGCAACCGGAAGTGGATCAGCTCGTTCTCGAGGGGTACATAGCGCCGCTCGGACGAGAAAAGTACGGATGGTTGTCTTCGTTTTTAGGTGCTCCGGTCCAAACCGAAATCGTATTGCCCACCGGAGATATGGTTCAGGCTCAAGTGCACTTGTCCGGCACCAACATCCTGTCACCATCTCCACAGGACCATGTTTTGTTCATGGGAATCAAGGATTTGATGCCGCCCGTACCGGGGGAGACCAAAGGATTATTAGCTACATTGCGAGTTCTCAAATCGATTCCTGGTTATGTTGGAACCTGGCCAAGTCCCGGTTATCTGGACCGCCTACCATTCGGATTAGGTAGTGGCAATCCAGACATTTACGGTTTCTCGCGAACGATCATAGGGTTATGGCGGTGGCAGTCTGCTGGCTTTAGCGTTGTCTCTTTCGACCGCTCGATTCTTGACGATTGCATCAGAACAATACAACCAGCCCCGACACCAAATTTCGCTCAAGGGCGATTAAAGGTTGGTGACTTGAAAAATAGTCAGGTCTCATCGTTCTTTAATGTCCTCTCTTATAGGCGCGCAGGCCAAGCAACGCGAGGGAATCTGCTGCTTCTGGATTCAATGCAGCAGCAACTACACATTGAACCGGAGGAGGCTCTCAGGGGTGCAGAGAGTTTACTTGACGCTAAGTTACAGTGCTCGCTGGGGGGGAAATATCAATTAGAATCCAAAGGTAGGTTGTGGAGTAGCACTGCTTGGGCAGCGTCCGTTAATTCGCCACCAGGCTTGTTAGGATTCGATCCAGACATTGCCCTACCCAACCCCAGTTATCGAGCCCCTTGGTTAACATGGTTTCGGGGTTGTGAACTGAATCTCATGCAACTACCGGAACGGTTGGTTCTAGTGGGGCGAATATCGATGGAAAAAGTTCCAGTTGCCCCTACCAATGAAGACAAGTCACAAGCAACCCCAGAGCTACCTAAAATGAATGTCGATTTGTTTCAAATCCCGTTTCAGTTTTTTCAAGGCGACAAGCCGAAATCGCAGCCTGCTAAAGATTCTGAAAACGCTGAGCCAAAGAAGGAAAAAAATCAAAGACGAGATTTTTGACGACGGGCGCACTTTTCCCAATTCCCTGGAGAAGATCAGTATTCGCTAGTCTCGATTCGCCTGTCTAGACCTCGAGGCATGCGATCCGAACTATGCAATTCCTGTTGCTCTACGACGGGGCGATGCGTCGCTACAAGCGTTACAACCGGTAGCCCTCCGCTTCTTCGAGACTCTTTTCTTCGCGAAGTACAGCCTCCTCTCTCAATGAGTCAACCTGGCTGACCTAGCTTTCGATGGTCTCTACGTACTCCAATAGAAACTATCGATCGAAATGAATTTAAACACCATCCATCGCTTGGAATCCAATATTCGGGGCTACGTACGCTCGTTTCCCACAGTTTTTGACTCCGCCCAAGGAGCTTGGCAGACGGATGTCAACGGTCGCAGATACTTGGACTTTTTTGCTGGTGCAGGAACTCTGAACTACGGGCACAACAACCCATTAGTAAAAAATGCTATCCTGGAATACATCGCACGGGACGGCGTAATGCACGGCTTGGATACTGCTACGCGAGCAAAAACAGAATTGCTAGAGGCTATTGAAGAGATTTTATTCAAACCTCGGGGCTTGAACTATCGCGTGCAATTCACGGGTCCTACGGGAACCAATGCCGTCGAAGCGGCCATCAAGCTCGCTCGCAAATGCAAACAGCGTTCCCACATCGTGGCATTCACCAATGCCTATCACGGACATTCGCTAGGCTCGCTAGCTCTTACGGGAAATCAATACTATCACGACCTAAGCTACAGTTCCCATAACAATGTCACACATCTACCGTTCGATGGTTATCTTGGCGATTTTGACACCAGTCTCATCCTCGAACGCATGCTGAGTGACTCAAGCAGTGGTTTACCAACGCCGGCTGCCGTCATACTGGAAACGGTACAAGGTGAAGGTGGTATTCGCGTCGCTTCCACAAGCTGGCTACAACGAATCGCCAACCTTTGTAAAAAACACGATGTACTGTTGATCGTCGACGATATTCAAGTCGGAAACGGGCGAACGGGTACGTTCTTCTCATTTGAACCCTCGGGCATCAAACCAGACTTAGTATGCTTATCGAAAGCAATTGGTGGTGGCTTCCCCATGTCCCTGGTTTTGATCAATCCTGACATTGATATCTGGCAACCGGGCCAACATACAGGAACATTCCGTGGTAACAACCTCGCATTTGTTGCGTCGCGAGCCGTCTTGAACTATTGGCGGGATGATGTGCTAAGCAATCATATTGTCGAGAATGCAACAACCATCCTACATCGATTGCAACGAATCAGCGAGAAGCTAGCCAATAATCCCGTCTCAATTCGTGGTAAGGGAATGGTGTGGGGTATTGATACAGGTGACGAACCATGGGCCTCTGAGGTATGTAAAAAGGCATTCGAAAATGGCCTGATGATTGAGACGTCGGGTGCAAACGATCAAGTGATCAAGCTCCTGCCACCGCTTACCATTTCGAACGAAGACTTGTTACTGGGCTTGGACATACTAGAACAATCGGTCGAAAGCGTTATTGTTGAACGCCAGTCTCTTAAGTTTGTTTCGGTTCCTTCCCTCCCCTGGCAAACCGCAACTCCAGTCCGAGTCTCTTAGTTCGCGAACTAAAAAAAACATGACGAATTCTACTTTGGACCTGCCAAATCGTGGCGCGACGGTTTCCGCATACGCTTCGTTCCCAAGACAATTCGAATCCCAAGCAGAACGGACTCCTGATTCCGTCGCAGTGGAATTCGAAAGCCGCAGAATTACCTACCGCGAATTGAACGAGTCTGCGAATCGTATCGCGTACAAACTGCTTGCGTTAGATCTGCCATCGGAAACGAGAATCGGGATCTGTTTGGATCGTTCTATGGAAGCGATTCAAAGCATGATTGGAATTCTCAAAGCGGGATTAGCTTTCGTGCCGCTTGACCCGGAGTTTCCAACGGAGCGATTAGAGTATATCGTTGAGCATGCAGGTATACCCCTGATCATTTGCGATGATCGCTATATACCGCTTTATTCCGGATTGAGCCCTGACTCGGTTCGCATCGTAAAGCCAGATCATTTCGAAGATGAGGTGAGAATTGAAAATCCAGACTGCGATCTACCAAGCAGCCTACTCGCTTACGTGATGTACACCTCCGGTTCAACCGGCAAGCCAAAGGGGGTTCAAATCGAACATGGCAGTTTGATCACCTACTGCCAAGCCGATGTTGAGCTTTATCAACTGCAAGCCAACGATCGGACCCTGCAATTCTCGACACTGAATTTCGACGTGGCAATCGAAGAGATTTATCCGCCACTACTCGTTGGAAGCACTGTCGTGGTAAGACCTCGCGAGCGTGCTGCGGCCAGTATTGAGCTATCGCACCTTGTAGAAACCAATCAGATTACGGCCTTGCACATAGCCACAGCCTACTGGAATGAGTGGGTCGATTTGATGGCCGCATCCGGACAGCGAGTCCCGGAAAGTCTTCGGCTCGTGATCGTGACGGGGGAAAAGATCTCTGTCGAACACTATCGTCGCTGGCGAAGTCTATGTGATCATGATTTACTTTGGTGCAACGCCTACGGACCTACTGAGACGACTGTAACATGTACTGCCTTTATTCCTGATAGTAGCTGGGACGGTACGCAAATGCCCATTGGCCGTCCGCTACCAGATTATGATGCTTACATATTAGATGAATCATTGAAATCAGTTGGCATTGGTGAGACAGGCCATTTGTTTATTGGTGGTCCAGCCGTTGCACGAGGCTATTTGGATCGCCCTGATTTGACGGGTAAGGCATTTCTGACAGTTGAGCTGCCGGGTATTCCGACACCACAGCGTATCTATCGTACGGGCGATTTGGCCCGCTGGCTTCCCTCTGGTGACATTGAATTCTCAGGGCGAGTCGATCATCAAATGAAGATCGGTTCCTATCGAATTGAGCCGGGCGAGATCGAGTCGGTGATGAATCTTGATCCTGGAGTTCGGGAATCGCTCGTCGTTTGTGAGGAGGCCAACGGACAAAAGTACTTAGTCGCTTATCTTGTCCCGTTCGATACAAAAACTTTTGATTTATCAGCGTTCGTAGAATTCTTGCGTGATCGCTTGCCTCAATACATGGTGCCTACTCGCGGCGCTGTTCTCGAATCTTTGCCCAAGACAATCAACGGTAAAATCGATCGAGCATCTCTCCCTACCGGTGCCGATTTGATTGTCCTCGGCGGAGCACAGGATAAGTCGCAGCCGACAACAGAACTAGAACGACAACTCGCAGAGGTTTGGAAGAACGTTCTCCAACTACCGAATGTCGGAATTCATGATGACTTTTTTCATCTGGGAGGAAGCTCGCTTCTCGTCACACGAGTGATCGCTCAAATGTCCGGTCAACTCAACATAGTGATTCCAGTACGAGACTTTTTTGCTAACCCGACGATTTATTCCATGTCTCGTCAACTGGAGCACCTACGAGGAAACATTGAGGATCGCAGTAATTTATTGACGCCAGAATGCATTTCAACATTAAGAGCAAAACTACCACAAATCCGCTCACTAGAAATTAGCAGCCTTGGAGCACGCATCGCCAACTTATATTATCCTCCCGTCGAACAATCCCGTGGCTCAAAGAAACATGTTGTTTTGATTGCTACATCTTACGGTCACGAAGCGACAAGAGCCTTCCGAAATTTACAGCAACTAGCAGTTCAGCTCTCGCAAGCTGGCTTTGATGTCGTCCGCTTCGACTACGCAGGTACTGGCGACTCAGACGGTGGAATCGAACGACTGTCGATTCGACAGTGGTCGAACGATATTGTTGCGACTGTCGACGCGAGTCGGCAGTTACCGAACGTCGAGCGAGTCTCGTTGGTAGGTGTCCGATTAGGAGCCAATCTGCTGGCTTCGGCCGACTTGTCTGGCATCGATCACTTTATCGCATGGGATCCGGTACTGAACGGCTCCTCTTATCTGGATGGAATAAAGAATATGCATGCCGAGGAGACGGCTGGATTGAATCGTTATCTGCGAGTAAGAGACTTGGGCCGAGAAGAAATGCTCGGTTATCCCTGGCCCTATACACTGGAACGTGATGTGACAGCACTGGCGTGGCCTCCTCAATATGGCGTCAATGCCAAACATAAATCCTGGATTGTGACGGATTCGGAGCGTTCTGAATCGTCTCATGCTGACCGTGGTCAGCACTGGAATATAGTCGTCAATACCGACGAGATTTACTGGGGCTGCCTCATGTATGCCAACAGCGCGTTTGCGTCACCAGCGACCTCCAGATCCATTATCCAACTGCTAAGTGGCGAGGGCTAAGAAATGGATACAATGAATGTTTTCGGCGAACAAAAAAATCTAGTCGGTTGGTACAGTAGTCCAGCGTCCGGTCTTAAATCTGATGTTGCAGTCGTGATGCTAACACCTGGAATGCTATCCCATGTCGGTCCCATGCGACTCCATGTTCAGCTTGCCCGTGGTCTAGAGCGGATGGGGATCGCTTCCTTTCGTTTTGATATTTCTGGAATCGGAGAGAGTCTACCAGTAGGCGAATCTGGCTGTTCACTAGAACGAGCCGCTAAGGAAATTCGTCAGGCTCTGGATTTATTGGAAACGCAACACGGCTTAAGGAAATTCGCGTTGTTTGGACTATGCTCTGGTGCGGATGATGCGTTGGCAGCCTCACTTCAGGAAGAACGAGTCGTCGGCCTATCGTTGATGGACGGCTGCGGCTTCAGAACCAATCGTTTTTACCTCAATCGTTTTAGACAAAAGTACTTGCCGAAAATCCTCAGTTACAAGAAGTGGAAAGAGTTGTTATCCGATCAACTCGGTGGAGGTTCGCGAGCATATCTCACTATGCCGATGGGCAATGATGTCAGAGAGTTTGCAGACCGCGATACCTGTCAGCAACAAATTCGTCAACTGCTTGCACGAGGAGCTCGCATGCAATGGATCTATACAGGTGGATCGATCGACTATTACAGTTATGAAAACCAGTTCTTTGAAATGTTCCCATTGCTGCGTCCGAATCCCTTGCTATCAATTTATCACTATCCCCTTGTCGACCATCTTGCGACCATGCTACGAGATCGGGAGATGATCCAAAATACCATTTTGGATTGGTGTGGAGCATTTATTAAGAGCCATCCACGAACCGAGCCGTCCAAGGCAATTGCCATACCGACGAGCGTCTCTTCGTTTGCCGTTAGTTTCGTGGGATCTTGAGTTGAAAGCGTCTGCTTATCTTGACGACTGAACCTGATAGTTCATCGTATCGCGATTGCATGTTTACCGCGAAGTAGGATGGTATCCCGACTTCGTTCATTGCTAGAAATCTGGGCACATAGAATGGAACGGGCATGTCTCGCTTTCATGTTCGGGTTGGTGTGGATCACTCGGGAATCCGAGGACTTGGCATTTGTCGACCATTTTGAAATAGCGTTACCTTGGGGCTGTTTCCCGTTTTCGGTAATTCGAATTTAAGCGTTGCGTCCACCGCTTGATACTTCCACTCCTTTTCGCTTACTGGGCTTAGACCCAAGAATTGTTGACCCGTCAACTGGGCCATCATGCGTCCCTCTTTGACTTGTACGGTTAGTACCATTCCCGGCGCCAGTTGATACTTGCCTTGTAATCGTTCAGCAATCTTTGGATCAATAACGATCTCCTTCTCAAACGTCGTTGGTTTAACATCCATTCCTACGATCGTCTGGAAAATCTGTTCAGCCAAAACATCGAGTTTCATTTCAGCGGTGTTGCATAACATGACAGTCGCGCAATTGAGGTCTCGACTGACCAAAATCATGGAGTGATATCCGCCCGTCTGGCCGTTGTGCCATCGCGTCGAACCATCGCCGGCAATCATCCACCCTAATCCCATCGCATGATTGCCCTTCAACGCTGGCTTATGTTGCTTCCATGCGAGTTCAATCGCCTTACCGATCTCCCCCTTTGGTGGATTCATTGAGGCCTTAGCAAAAAGTAGCATGTCATCAACCGTGCTTCGTATGGCCCCACATCCCGCTAATGCATCGAAATCCCAGGCGTGGTCCGGTAGCAGTGCCGAATTGTGAGGCGGGGCAAAACGAGTCGATTGCTCTTCTGAGAGCTTAATGACCGTGTCCAACATTCCTAGCGGCTCAGTGATCTTGGTCCTGAGCAACTCTTCGTAGCTTATGCCAGCTTGCTGGGATAACAAATCTCCCAGCAAACCAACCGCTAGGTTTGAGTACTCGTAACCTTCGCCCGGTTTCCTTGCCAGATTGGCCGATCGCAAATATTCGGTTAGCTTGGCGCGATCGTACTCTTTGAATGGATTCGTTGGTTCCTTAGGAATGTAGTTGGATGGCATCACTGGAAGTCCCGACAAATGATGTGATAGATGACGGAACGTTATG
>Ga0315899_10000649_pt1 | contig 41363 bp, 25 predicted proteins | sample LakEriMetagenome_2_FD_203518 | JGI IMG/M metagenome (GOLD analysis project Ga0315899, IMG submission 203518) | Freshwater fungal communities from buoy surface, Lake Erie, Ohio, United States - Buoy 4 MA112 | ecosystem: Environmental > Aquatic > Freshwater > Lake | place: USA: Lake Erie, Ohio...
TGGCTCGCCTTGGGCCCGCCGCCAAGGGCCAGGGTGGCGACAACCTGGAACGGCACCACATGGAACTGGGCAGGCAGATGAAGGAGCGCCTGCGAGAGCGCGCCAAAAGCCTGGACAGGTTGATCCGGGAAATCCCCCAGCCCATGGAACCGTTGGCCTTTGACGCCTCCGGGGTAGGCAGGCTGAACCCGGGCGACTGGTTTCCCCAGAAGGTGACGGAAGACGCGCGGGTGACACGTCTGGAAAGCGGCGGTTTCCTGGAGATAGCCGTCGGCCCGTCCAAGGACTGCATCGCTTCATGGCGCCACCGGGTGCTTCTGCCCAAGGGGAATTACCGCCTGGAAGTGCGGATGAAGACCGAGGGGCTGCCAGGGACTGATGAGGGAGCCATGGTGCGAGTTTCCGGACAGCGCCCGTCCTCGAAAACTCCCGCCGGAGCCGATTGGAAAACCGTTTCGCACGAGTTTGCAATCACCGCGGATAGCCAGGAGATCGTTCTGGTATCCGAATTGAGGGCCGCCGCGGGCCGGCTGCTTATTGATCCCAACGCTCGCCTCGTCCGCCTGAAGTGATCTCCTTCCACTCGATGATCGGGGAATACCGATGAACAGCCTGATGCTTTTGTTTTTGGGTGCCAGCTTGCTGAATCCCGTGATGCAGCCCGCCAAACAGTCCAGCGGCGACCCGGTGGCGCAAAGGGACCGCGACCTGATCTACGGCCGCAAATACGGGCTTTCGCTGACGATGGACCGCTTTGTGCCGAAAAACCCAAATGGCAAGGCGGTGATCCTGGTGATCTCGGGTGGCTGGTTCAGCTCGCCGGAGGCGCTTTCGCTTGATTTTGTGAAACCGATGTGCAGCGCGGGGTACCAGGTTTTCGCGGTGGCGCACGGCAGCCAACCGCGGTTCACCATCCCCGAGATTCTGGACGACATGCACCGCGCAACCCGGTGGATCCGGGCCAACGCCAAGCGTTTCCAGATCGATCCAGACCATCTGGGTGTTTATGGGGGCTCGGCCGGCGGGCACCTGTCGCTGATGCTGGGGATGGTCCACCGTCCCGGCGACCCCAAGGCCAAAGACCCGGTGGACCGCCAGCCCTCGGGCGTGCAGGCGGTGGGATGCTTTTTCCCACCCACCGATTTCCTGAACTGGTCGAAACCGGGCGAGGTGATGCTGGGCAAACCGCATATCTTGCCGAACATCCCGCCCGCCTTTGATTTCCACAAACAGGACGCAAAAACGGGTCAGTTCATCATCATCAACGACCAGGCCGAACGGGAGAAGATCGGCAAGGAGATCTCGCCCATCACCCATGTGGGCCCGAAGTCGGCCCCCGTGCAACTGGTCCAGGGCACCAAGGACCTGCTGGTGCCCGACTACCAGGCCCGCATCTTCGAGGAGGCGATGAAAAAGGCCGGAATTCCCTGCGACCTGATCATCAAGGAGGGTGCAGGCCACGGGTGGCTGGGCATGGACAAGGATGTGGCCAATTTCGCGAAATTCTTCGACAAGCACCTGGTCGTTGAGAAAGGCACACCGGGGAAATGAGCCTGTGATCCGTTCCCGGATGGCTATTATTTTGCCAGGTTGGCCGTCTCTGCCTTGTTGACCGCCTGGCCGTCGACCAGCCCGGCCGCCTTGGCCGCCACCTGCTCTTTACCCGTCCACTCAACCCACTGGATGGTGGAACCGGGGGCCTGTCGTTTGAGGATTTCCACGCGGGTCCCATCGTTATGGCCCGTTTGGACAACCGTGCGGATCCATTTCCCGTTTTCGGCCAGGAAGCAGACGGTAGCCTCCCCTTGTCGCACCAGCGCTGCGGAGGGCAGCGTCCAGGACTCGGGCAATTGCCCCGTCAACTTGGCGTACACATACATCCCCGGGCGCAACTTGCCCTCGGGGTTGGGCATGTCCACCTCCACGCGGAGCGTGCGGCTGCCGGGTTCCAGCGCCCAGGAGGTGCGGGTGATGGTTCCGGCCAGCTCCCCGGACCGTAGGGCCTGGACCGACAGCTTCACCGGCCCCTTCTCATTGACCAACGCCGCATCGGCCTCGGGCACTTGAATCACCACGCGCACCGGATCAAGCCGGGCCACGGTGAACAGGCTGTCGGCCTCCATGCGCCCCGAACCGGTCTGAACGAAATCGCCGGTGTGGACCGAACGGCGTGTCACCACGCAGTCATACGGGGCGCGGATGAAGGTGTACTCCAGCAATACCTTGGCCTTTTGCGCGGCGGCCTTGGCCACCTCGAGGCGGGCCAAGGCCGCCTGGACCTCGGCCTCGGCCTTGTCGCGGTCGGACAACGCCTTGCGGCTCATCGCCTCGGCGGAGGTGACCCGGGCCTGCGCCTCGTCGCGCATGGCCTGGGTGGCTCGCAACTGGCTCTGGGTTTCGTCGCGGGTCTGGTCGGTGACTATTCCGCGGGGGACCAGCCCGGCGATGCGGGCATCCTCGGAGACCCAGCGGTCGTTCAACGCCTTGGCACGGACCACGGCGGCCTTCGCCTCGGTTTCCACAGCGCGCATGGCGCTGATGTTGGCCTCCGTGGAGACCAGCGATTTGCGGGCCAACAGCAACTCCGCCTCCGCCTGGCGGATGGCGGCCTCCTTCTGGCGGACATCCTCCACCAGTTCGGGCACCTGCAGTTCGGCAAGAACCTCGCCGGGCTGGATCTGGACTCCCTTGGCATCGAAACGGGGGCCCCTGGCGCGCTGACCGATGTCGGTGCTCAAGCGGCTGACAAAACCCGACACTTTGGCGTGCAGGCGGGTTTCCTCATTCGGCTGGATGGCGCCAGGCTGTTCGACCACCCGTTGAAGGGCTGCCCGAACCGGCTGGATGGTATCCACCGGCTGGGCCTCTGAAACAGTCTGTGGGCTGGAACCGGGAGCCGCGTTGGGGGATTGGCCTCCACCACAGCCCCAAATGGCGAAAACTGGAGCCAGGCACCAAAGCGCCGAGCCGGGGTTTCTTCTGTTTTCAGCCATGGGCAGGGTCTCCCCCAAAAATGTGCCGGTCAGACCACCGGGTCAAAACAACGGCTCTCTGGATCATCCGGTGACAAAGAGGCGGTGCGCCAGCCCTTGGCCCCCAACAACAGGGCCAGCACAGCCGGGAGCAGATACAAGGCGGCCAGCGTGGAACCCAAAAGGCCGCCGATCACGGCCCTGCCCAAGGGCGCGGCTTGACCTCCCCCCTCTCCCCAACCGAGAGCCATGGGAACCATGCCCGCCACCATGGCGATGCTGGTCATGATGACCGGGCGACGGCGGGCCTGAATTGCCTGGGCAGCGGACTGGATCGCCGAATTTCCGGACTGGTTGGCCCTGTGGGCGAAGGCCACCAGCAGGATTGCGTTGGCCACAGCCACCCCCACCGCCATGATGGCCCCCATGAATGACTGGATGTTGAGCGTGGTGCGGGTGGCGACCAGAAGCACCACGACGCCCGCCAGGGCGGCCGGCACCGTGGCCAACGCGGCCAGGGCCAATCGAACCGACTGGAAGTAGGCGGTGAGCATCAGCAACACCACGATGACAGCGGCGATCAATCCCATCCACAGCCCCTGGAACATTTCCCGCATGGGCGCGACTTGCCCCCGCAGATCCACCTGCACGCCCGTGGGAGGCTTTCCGGCCTCATCAATCGCAGAGGCGATCCTGTCGGCCACACGCCCGAGATCCTCACCCTCGATGCCCGCGGTCATGCTGACCAGCCGGCGCATGTTGTAGCGGTCGATCTGCCCCGGGATGGTGCCCTCGCGGACATCGGCGACATCGCGCAGCAGCACGGGCGAATCGCCAGCCGGTTTGACCGGCACGGTCTCCACATCGGTGCCGGACCGCATCAACGCCTGCGGAATTTCCACCTGAACCTGGTAGCCGATTCCCGAAGCCGGATCACGCCAGTAGTTCGGAACCACGAACCGGCTGGAGGAGGTCGCCGCCAGTAGCGACCGGGCCACCTGCTCGGCGGTGACACCGGTGGCGGCGGCCTTCTCGCGATCGATCCGCACATCCACCGTGGGGTAATCGAGCGACTGGCTGAACTGCAGATCCCTGAGCGAGGGAATCGCCCCCAGGCGCTCACGGATGGCCTCGGCATGTTTGCGGTTGTCGGCCATCTTGGGGCCGCTCACCACCACCTCGACGGGAGCGGGCGAACCGAAGCTCATCACCTCGCTGACGATGTCGGCCGGCTCAAAGGCCAGGCGTAAACCGGCCACCCGGGCGGTCACGCGCTCGGGCGGTTCGCCACTGGAGATCCAGCGTTCGGCCAGCCAACGCCTGAGGTGATCGGGCAATTCCCGGCGCAAGCCCTCCCGCAGAGTGGCCAATGGCGGGGCCGAGGCCGTCAGCTTTACCCGCATGACAGCCTCTTCAGGCCCGCCTGTCCACAAGTACACGCTGTTGATCGGATAGCTGGATGGAACCACACCCACATAGCCGAGCGAGATATCGACGCCACCAGGGCCGGAACGCTCGCTGATGAAGCGAAGCGCCTCGCGGGTGATCTGCTCGGTCTCCTCGATGCGGGTGCCATCCGGCGCGCGGAGGCGGAACTGGAACATGCGATTGTCCACCTGCGGGAAAATCTCGGTACCCAACCGGGGGGCCAACAGCCAGGTGGCCAGGGCGCAAAGGGACAGACCGGCCGGCACCACGAACCACCGCAAGCGGATCGTGGCGGGAACAGTGTCGTCATTCACCGCAGGACCCTTGCCGGTATCGCCCGGATGGCGACGCAACAACCAGACACAGAGCACGGGCACCAGGGTGCTGGAAAGGAGGTAGCTGCCCACCATGGCGAAGGCCACGGCCATCGCAAGGGGAGCGAACAGGCCCCGGGCCGCGCCCTGCATGAAAAAGACCGGCAGGAAAACCGCCAGAACCGAAAGCATCGCCAACAACCTGGGGACGGCCGTGTCGGAGTTGCCCTGTCGCACCGCCCGGGCGACGGAAGACGCATCGCGCAGGCGCGCATGGATGTTCTCCACCTCCACCAGCGCCTCGTCGACCAGGATGCCGACAGCCAGGGCCAGTCCGCCCAGCGTCATCAGGTTCAGGGTTTGGCCGCACGCCCAAAGTGCCACCAGCGATGCGGCCAACGCCAGCGGGATGTTGAGCGCCACCACCAAGGCGCCGCGCCAGTCCCTCAGGAAAATTAGCACCACCAAAGCGACGAGCCCCGCGGCCAGCGCGGCCTCGAAGGCCACACCCCGCATCGAGTTGGTGACGACGGGCGACTGGTCAAACTCGAAACGGACGCTGATATCCCCGGGGAGGACATCGCGCATTTTCGGGATCTCGGCCCGAACCCGGTTGACCACATCCAGCGTGGAGGCATCCGCCCGCTTGGTGACGAGGATGTACACGGCGCGGCGGCCGTTGACCAGCGCGTAGCCCGTGGGGATATCGGTGCTGTCCTGGATGGAGGGAGCCACATCGCGCAGGAAAACCCCGGGGCGGATGGCGATGTTGCCCAGGTCTTTCGGTTCCACCACCATCGCGTTGCTGGGTACCAGCGGCATGGTGGTGGGTGTGCGGATCGACCCGGAGGGGCTGATGGTGTTGCCGGTTGTGAGCGAGCGCACCACCTCGTCGGGACTGATGTTGTAGGCCCGCAGGCGATCCGGATCGGCCCGCACCACCACGGTGCGGGCGTTGCCCCCGAAGGGAGGCGGCGCCGACACGCCGGGGATGCTGGCGAACATGGGCCGCACCTTGAACAGCGCCTGATCCTGGATTTCGCCGACGGTCTTTGTCTCGGAATTGAGCACCAGGTAACCGACGGGCACGCTCCCGGTGTCGAACCGCATGATGAAGGGTGGCACGGTTCCCGGAGGCATCATGGCCCTGGAGCGGTTCACATAACCCACCGTTTCCGCCATGGCCTGGGCCATATCCGTGCCCGGATGAAAGAACAGCTTCATCAGGCAAACGCCCTGCACATTTCGGCTTTCCACATGGTGGATGCCGTTGATGTACAGGAAGTGGTACTCGTAATAGTTGGCGATGAGGCCCTCCATCTGCTGGGGGTCCATGCCACCATAGGGCTGGCAGACATAGACCACCGGCAAGTTGAGGGCGGGGAAGATATCCACCCGGACACGCTGCCAAGCCAACCATCCAGCGGCCATCAAGCCGACCATGGCCACCAGAACGGTGACCGGTCTTCTGAGGGCGATATCCACCGGGTTGAACACGGGCTCGAGCCTCGGCCAGGCGTCACCCTTCAGGAGGGAGACAAGACCCTACAGCCTAGCAAAAATCCGCTATATGGATAAGCCGTAACAAATGGCAAAACTGGTGGCGCAGGTCACCCAAGCCTTACAATCGGCACAACAGCCAATCCACCACCCGCTGCTCGGCCCAACTGAGCGGTGCCTTGGTCCTGCCGACGAATCCAAGGTGGCCGCCACCGGCGGTGAGTTCGAGGTGGAGGTGGGCCGGCAGGGCTCCTTTGCCCGCCAATTCGGTCAAGGGGTCGATGGTCACCACCGGATCATCCGCCGACGCGACGATCAGAGCGGGTATGGGCATCTCCACCAGGCGGTGGGCGGTGGCATTCGCCTGGTAGTAATCCTCGCTGGAGGCGTACCCGTTCATGGGGGCGGTGATCAGGTCGTCGAACAGGCGCAGGGTTCCCCGCCTGGGCAAATCGATGGCGGGAAGGTCCGGAAAAACCTCACGGCGCCTCAGCCAGTCGGCCCGCAAACCGCTGTAAAAGACCCTGTCATACAGACGGAACCTGCCGCCACAGACCCTGCGCACGCAGGCGGACGGATCGACCGGGGGACAGACCGCGGCCACCGCCACCAGTTGGGGCAGCGCGGCGCCCCCGGCCTCGAGTGCCAGCTTCAGCGCGATATTGCCACCCAGCGAGAAGCCAACCAACGCCAAGGGGGAGTCCCCCGTGCCGACCAGAAAATCCCGGGCGGCATGGCGGATATCGCACGAGCGCCCGACATGGTACAGTTTGCGGGCCAGGGAGAAACCTTCCCCCGCGCCCCGCAGGTCCACCCGTCCCACGCGCCAACCGCGCTGCAACAGGGCCGAGGCCACACGCACCACATGGGAGGATTTGTGCGACCCGGTCAGCCCGTGCAACAACAGGGCGCAGGGGTCCCCCGGCTTCCAGGTTTCGGGGGTGGTCACATGGACCAGCAAGCGGTCGCCATCGCCGAGGTCCACCTCCATGCGAGTTGCCGGCGGGATGGAAACACGATCACGCCGGTAATAGCCAACCAGCGTCTGCAGGTGGCCACCCCGGAGATACCACGGATTGGTAAAAGATCTCAGACCAGCCGGATGGGAGGCCGCGGGTTGGGTACAGTCGTTTTCAAGCGGCGGCATATTGGGACCCGCAAGCCATCCCCGGGCAGGTAACCTGATAAAAAGTTACTCATGTGGAACTTTACCCCACACTTTTCCCCCATGCCGGGCCAGGGAACACACTCGTGACGCAAGTGCAACCCATGCTGGAAGATACGCTACTTTGGCCTGCCGAATGGGAACAGCACAAGGCCACCTGGCTGGCCTGGCCACACCAAAAAGCCGACTGGCCGGGCAAATTCGCCCCCATTCCGTGGGTATGGGGAGAGATTGCGCGTTGGATTTCCCGCGTGGAAACGGTGCGTTTGCTGGTCCCGACGGGGCAAACCGAGGCTGTCCGCGCGGCTCTCAACGCCGTTCAGGCGGATTTGAAGCAGATCGAACTGCTGGAATTGCCCACAGACCGGGTTTGGCTGCGGGATTCCGGGGGCCAAACGGTGAAAGTGGCTGGCGGCGGGCGCGCCCTGGTGCGCTGGAAATTCAACGCCTGGGCCAAATACCGCAACCACAAGAAAGACGCCGAGGTGGCCGGATTCATGGCCAGTCACCTGGGCATTGAGGAGGTGCGGGCGGTGGACCCGGCCCGTGGCACCAAACCGGTGGTGCTGGAAGGCGGATCGATCGACTGCGACGGCGAGGGAACCCTGCTCACCACCGAGGAGTGCCTGCTGAGCGAAGTCCAGCAGAGGAACAAGCACCTGGACCGGGCCGGGTACGAGGCGGTTTTCCGACGGTATCTGGGCGCGCGCCACACCATCTGGCTGGACAAGGGGATCGTGGGGGATGACACCCACGGCCATGTCGACGACTTGGCGCGCTTTGTCGGCCCGGGGCGGGTGGTGTGCGCCCGCGAACCCAACCAGGCCGACCCGAACCACGCCCTGCTGGAAGAAAACATCCGGCGCCTGCGCGACGCCCGGGATGCGCGAGGACGGAAACTGGAGGTGATCGACCTGCCGATGCCTCAACCGGTGGTGTTCGAGGGGCAGCGCCTTCCGGCCAGCTACGCGAACTTCTACATCGCCAACGACCTGGTGCTGGTCCCCACCTTCAACGACCCGGCGGACCGGCAGGCGCTGGGAATCCTTGCCGAGCAGTTCCCCGGCCGCAAGGCGGTGGGTATCCACGCGGTGGATCTGGTCTGGGGCCTGGGCACCCTGCACTGCCTCAGCCAGCAGGAGGCGGCCTGCTGACGCGGGGCCATACTGTTCCAACTGTGACGGTTGTTCCACCTGGGAAACTCCTGCGGACAGCGCGGGTAGGCCCCTCGCCCACGGACCATTTGCCCCAAAACGAATGGCCGTTGTGACGGGCAGTCTTTGCCCGGCCCTAACCCCCCTCAAGGTTGAGGCGTGTCCGAACCATCCGGAACTTTTACCCCGTCATCACGCGTGGCCAAGCCCGCCGATACCTCCCATGGCGCTCGCGGGCGCCTCGGGCGCGCGCCGGATTCCCGTCCGGTTCAGCCCCGCACCGGAGGATGGACACCATGGAACACTCTTTGGCCCGCCTTGGAGCGCTGTTGCTGGCGATTGCCGGCATGGTTGCCTCCGGCCGACCGGTCCAGGCCGCGCACTGCGGGGCTGGCGCCTACACCGCCTGCCCCGAGATCTGCGGGGACCCGTGCTCTTTCAGCAAGGTATGCATGGTCTTCCGTCCCCGCTACCAACTGGTGTGGGACACGGTGGTGGAGAAACGCTGGCAGACCTGCTACCAGACGGTCACCGAGACGGTGCTGAAGGATGTGCAGCGCACCTGCTGGCAGATGGAGGAACGGACCTGCGTCCGCCCCCGCACCCGCACCATCTGCCGCACGGTGGATGAGACCTACATGAAGCCGGTGCGGACGACCTGCTACAAGGATTGCGAGTACACGGTCCGCCGCCCTGTCACCCGGACGATCCAGAAACCGGTGACCGAAACCTGCACCTACCCGGTCACTGAAGTCTGCTACCGCGATTGCGAATACACCGTTTGCCGCAAGATCCCCGAAATGACCATGAAGGAAGTCCGCCAGGTGCGCCATCGCCCGGTGTGCGAGGTGGAATCGCGCGTGATCACCGGGCAGGTGCCCGGTTGCGTGCGCGAGCAGGAGGTGCGCGATGTGTGCGAGACCCGCTGCGTGCCCGTCTGCGAGACCGTGATCAAGGAATGCCGGTATGTGGCTCGTCGCAAGGTGTGCGAGGAGGTCCTCCGCACCGTGGTCTGCAGCTCGTGGCAGGCGGTGACCGAGACCCGGTTCAAGAAGGTCTGCCGGGTGGAGAAGGTGCCGGTCACCTGCTGCAAGCCGGTTGAGCGCAAACACATGGAATGGGTGACCGAACAATACTGCGTGCCGGGAAAAAAAATGGTGACCTGGCGCAGGGATCCGGCGTCGTTCAACTTCGACCCCTGCACCATGAAGGGGGCATGCGACCCGGGTCGCCTGGTCAAGTGCGAGGTGCAGTGCCCCGACGAGATCCGCTGCCGGCGGGTTCCCCGCATCGTCACCTGCTGCGAGATGGTGCCGGTGACGAAATACGAGCGACATGTGATCGAGGAGGAGATTCCCTACACCGTCTGCCGCAAGGTCAAGGTGCAGGAATGCCGGCAGGTGCCGGTGAAGGTGGCCCGGATCGTGCACGAGGTCTGCACGAAGCAGGTGCCGGTGACAGTGCGTCGCATGGTTCCCGAGACGGTCACCCGCCAGGTGGTGGTGAACAAGACCCGCCAGGTCCGCGGCGCCTATGTTGACAAGAAGGGTGTCGGCCACGCCAACCCCTGGTTGGGCCGGCGGTTCGTGGAGGGCGCGTGCTGGGAAAAGACGCTCACCTGCGTGAAACGCCGCACCGTGTGCGAGGAAACCGTCCGCCAGGTGCCCTGCGTGAACTACAAGATGGTGATGGAAAAACGGGTGAAACAGGTCCCGTACACCGTGTGCCGCATGGAGCAGCGCAGCACCACCCGCATGGTGAACTGCAAGGTGACCGACATGGTGGAGGAAACCAAGACCCGCAAGATCCCCTACACCGTCTGCACCATCGTGCCCTGCTGCCGCACCCGGGTGGTGAAGGAAAAGGTGTGCGAAATGGTGCCCTACACCGTGAAGGTTCCGGTGCCGGTCACCTACACGGAGCAGATCGAGTGCGTGGTGAAAAAGCGCGTGCCCATCTGCGTGGAAAAAGATGTCTGCGTGAGGCGGCTCCGACTGGACCCGGTTTGCCAGGATCCCTGCCTGCAGGGGCTGATGCAGCGTGTGCAACCGGTGGACCCGGTGCGACGGCAGGCCCCGCAGGGAGCCCAGGCGCCGTATGTCCAATCCCCCAAAAGCCAGTCGCCTTCCATCCAGGCGCCGATCACCAAACTGTCCTTCACCCAAAGCCAATAGGCCTTGCCGCGCCCTTGTGTGATCCCCCGTTCCCAAAAAACGGAACGGGGGATCGGTTTTGGCAGCCCTTGAATCCGTTGACCAGCCTGCAAATATTCGGAAAAATGTGCTATCAAAGGATTAATCATCGTGTATTTGGGTGATGGCCAGTCACCACCTGCCCGCAATCTGCCTGGAGCGAAGCCCTTGTCCCAATCCCCTGCCCTTGCGCCACCCGGGTCCGGATCCGTCGGCGGAGTTGGATGGATCGCCCCTTTGGTGAAACTGTGGCTTCCGGTGCTGGCTTGCCTGCCCCTCGCGGGCATTTTCATGATGGGCCTGCTCAACCGGCCCGATTATGAGTTTTTCCCGCTTCATCTCGGGGCCGTGGCGCTGCTGATGTACCTGCGGTCTCAGGATCTGGGGGAGATTCACCCCAATGACAAGCCGCTTTTGAACCTGCTGTTTTGGGCCTGGTGGCTGGCGGTGGTGGCCTGCTCGGTTTTGGCCCTGGAGCGCGTCAGCTTCCTGCTGGGAATTTGCGGGCTGTTTCTGGTGACGGTCCGAATGGGGGGCCGCAAGCTTTTGCTGGCCTGGTGGCCCTGCGCCCTTTTACTGCTGTGGATGGTGCCACCGCCCTTCGGACTTTTGGACTGGCTGGTCCAACGCCTCCAGGGATTGGCTGTGCGAGCCTCGCACCATTTGCTCATGCTGATGGACATCCTGCACGGCATCTCGGGACACACGCTGTACCTTCCCACCCAGTCGCTGTTCGTGTCGGAAGCATGCAGCGGGGTGCGGTCGCTGGTGACCCTGGGGGCCTTTTCCTCCATCTGGTCGTTGTTCATGAACCGGGGGTGGATCCACGGGATCCTGCTGGTGACCTTGTCGCTCGGCTGGGTGCTGGTGCTCAACGCGATGCGCATCGTGGTGATCACCTGGGCGGCCACCCACAACATCGACCTGCTCAACGGCTGGCCGCACACCGCCATCGGTCTGGTGATGTTCGCGCTGGGTGTGGGCCTGATCGGTTCCACCGACGCGCTGCTGAGCCTGATCCGCTCGGTGGTTCGCACCCTGCTACCGGAACGCAAGAGAACCCTGGGCGTGCTGGCCAGCGGCGAGATAACCAACCCCACCGTGTGGCCGAACAGTAATGACGCCGGGTGGGGCTCCGTACGGGTAGCGGCCTTGTTTGGCGCGCTGGCGCTGCAACTGGTGGCCGCCGGCATGGTGCTGTTCCACGACCGGGTGCCCTGGCAGGCCGGCACCCATCTGCCGCTCCTGGAAGGGGTGATGCCGGAGCAGATAGCCGGCTGGAAAAACGAGCTGGGCCCCAAGCAGCAGCAATCGCAAGGGATGCTGGCGCTGGATGTGGTCTCCCAGCAATGGGTTTTCACCAAGGGCCCCATCAAGGCCATCGTCAGCATGGACGACCACTTCCCCGGCTGGCATCCGCTGATGGACTGCTACGACTTCTCGGGCTGGAAACGCCTGGCCGTGTGGGCGGAGGATCCGCCCACGGGCAAGCGCCACATCGCGGTCTACCAGAAATCGCTCGACGAGAACGGGTTCCTGGTCTTCGGCCTGCTGAACCAGCATGGCGAGTGGATCGGCCGGCCCGAATTCCTGCTGCGCTACTGGTACACCTTCGTCAACCACATGAAGGGTGTCTGGCTCGGGTCGGACATCGGCGGCACCGAGGCGCTGACCCGCCAGGTGCAGGTGTTTGTCGAATCCCCGTTCCCGCTGAACAACGCCGCCCGGGAGGATGTGATGCGCTTGTTTGAGGGGGCTCGGCAGGTGCTGGAACCCAGACTTTGGCCGGAGGGGAAATAGCCATGGCCAAGCAGTCGCAAATCCGCCCCGGAAAAAAACCGCCCAAGGGGGCCAACCCGTGGGTTCCCCTGCTGGGCACCCTGCTCGCGGCCACCCCAGCGGTGGCGGTGGGCCTGCTCGGCGCGGCCGCGGTCACACTGGACCGCATCGGGCCGCCCGAGGTGAACTTCTACCGCAAGCAAGCCGAGGACGCGATCGGACGGGGCGACCTGGAAGGCTACCGCCTGTGCCTGGAAACCATCACGCGGATGGACCCGAGCAACATGTCCGCCATGCTGAACCTGGCGCAGACGCTCGAAAAGCTCGACAAGGGTGATGGCAAAAAAGACAAGGCCGCCGCCTTGTGGGCCGCGATCGCCCCGCTGGACAAGCCCGGGTTTGGCCCGGCGCAACTGGAGCAGGTGAACCGCATCCAGAAAAAGTTCGCGGAAAACCCGCCCAAGCAGCCCGACCAGCAGCAGGCGGTCTACAAGCTGATGGAAATCCACCTGAGGCAGGGCCTCACGGCTGATCCGGGCAACCCCGAGTTGGCGATATTGCTCGCCGACCAGTTGCTGGCCGAGGACAAGGGCGAGGAAGCCCAAAAGATCCTCGAATCGGTGCCGGAAATCGTGCGGACGGCCGAGATCAAATCGCGACTGGCGGGCATCAACCGGAACAAGGACAAGTTCAAGGCCCAGGAGTATATCGCCGCGACGGGCGACCGGGTCATCGCGCAGGCCAAGGCGGCCCCCGCCAATTTCCGGCTGCAACGGGCGATGGCCGACACCCAGATGGTGCGCGGCGACCTGGCCGGCATGGTGGTGACCTGGGCCCTGCTGCGCGAGAAGGCAGACACGGAGTTGCGCCGGAACGAGGCGGGCAACCGGCTCATCCAGGCGCATGTGGAACGGATCGACCAGTTGCTGGCGGGGAAGGACCGCGATTACAACGCCATCGCCGAGTTGATCAAAAGCGGGCTGGAGGTGGACCCGCGTTCGAGCGCCATCCTGCAGCGTCTGGTGAAGCTGGCCGACTTCACCGACACCGCGCCTGTTCCCGAGGGAGCGGACGCCACCAAGGCGGAGGCGGCGCGCACCGGGGCGCGGGGGCGGCTGGAAAACATGCTGGCCAAGGGCGTCTCGCCTGACCTGATCCACCTGCTGCTGGCGGTGGAGTACCACATGGCCCGACGGGAAGCGCAGGCAAGGCTCCATTTCGACCTGGCCTTCCGCGTGAACCCCAAGGACGCGGCGCTGGCCAACAACCTGGCCTGGTATCTGGCAAACACCAGCCCCCGGGAACCGGAGCGGGCCCTGGTGCTGGTGAACGACGCGCTGCTGCGCCAACCGGGCAACGCCAGCTTCCTGGAGACCCGCGGACAGATCCACGCGCAACTGGGCCAGGACCGCGCGGCCATCGCCGACCTCGAGGTAGCCCTGGGCGCCATGGGGCCGCGCCGCGCCATCCACAACACCCTGGCCACCTGCTACGAGAAACAGGGGGAAGCCGAGTTGGCGAAAAAGCACAAGGCTCTGGCGCAGGAGGCGAAGAAGTAAAACCTCTTTTTCGCGCCTCGAAACTTTCAAATAACCTGGGCAAACGCCACGGAAGACATACACCAGGGGGTGAACCCTTGCTGTCCCCGTGGGTCTTTGCATGTCCGAAACACCCTTAAACCTCCCAGGGTTTGGATTGCCGGAAGGGCTTTACGACCAGCTGCTGGATGCGGCCCTTCGCACCCAGTTGAGGTCATTGACCATTCCCGGTTTGGCGCCATTGGTCCGGGACATCGATCCGGGTGAGTCCCATTCTGTTCTTGCGCAATATCTTGAGCGGCTAATCCTGCGCGGCCTCGCGAACCATCGGGGAAAAGATCAAGACAAGCAGCTTGCCCTGGCCCAACGCATCATCGATATCCTTCAAAAAGAACTGCATACTGATCATGCTCACCCAACCCTGACTTCTCCCCTCCAACGCTTGTTAGCAATTCACGCGAGCAAGGCACCTCCCGCAAGGCCCAGCAGTCCACTGGGCCGTTCCACTTTGATCACCGGGGCAAAATCAGAACCAAAGCTGGGGAACGAACTTTCCATTGAAATCCGTACCGCCGAACGCGTGGACATCCTTTGCTCCTTCATTCTCTGGAGCGGCCTGAGAATGGTGCTTGATTCGCTGAGGGAACTCACGGCGAAAAAGCCGCTGGAATGCGGGCGCCCACGCTTGCGGGTGATCACCACCAGCTACATGGGAAACACCGAAATCAGGGCGATGGAGGAATTACTGCGACTCCCGAACACAGAGACGAAAGTCAACTACGACACCAAGCACGGCAGGCTCCACGCGAAGGCGTATCTGATCCATCGGCCCACCGGATTTGGCTCCGCCTACATCGGCTCCGCCAACCTATCCAAATCAGCGCTTTCCGAGGGGCTGGAATGGACCACCAAAGTCAGCCAGTTTGAATTGCCGTATCTCTGGTCCAAAGTGACCAACACTTTCGACGGGTACTGGCAAGATTCGGAATTTGAACACCTCACCCGCGAGTGCCTTCCCAAACTGAAGAAAGTGCTCCAACTGGAAAGACAGGGAGAGATTGGAGACAACCAACTCCTCTCCTTTGTGGATGTCCACCCCCATCCGTTCCAGCAGGAAATCCTGGATACCCTGCACAACGAAAGGGTATTGGGAACAAACCGTCATCTCGTGGTCGCGGCTACCGGCACGGGAAAGACCATGATTGCCGCCTTTGATTTCAGGGAGTTCTCCCATGGCTCAAAAGAAAGGCCATCGCTGCTTTTCATTGCACACCGGGAGGAAATCCTTCAACAGGCACTGGCCACCTTCCGCGTGGTTTTGCGTGACCAGAACTTCGGGGAACTGGTTGTGGGTGGAAGCCCGGAAACCGAGTCAAAGCACCTTTTTTGCACGATCCAAAGCTACCAAAGCCGGGAGATGGACACCCTGCCGGCCGAGCGATTTGAATATGTGGTGGTGGATGAATTTCACCATGCCGCCGCATCCAGTTATCTGAAGCTCCTGAAACAGATAAAGCCCAAGGTTTTGCTTGGTCTCACCGCAACCCCCGAGCGCGCCGACAACCTGGATATCCTCTCCTGGTTCGATGGCAGGCCCAGCGCGGAAATCCGTCTGCCAGACGCGATTGGCAGGGACTTGCTTGCCTCCTTCCAATATTTCGGAATCACCGACAGCGCCTCGGTTGATTTGAGCACCCTGTCCTGGCAACGAGGCGGGTACAAGCTTGCCGAATTGGATGGCATCCTGTCCGCGAACACAGCCCGGGCTGGATTGGTCATGGACAAGGTCCGGGAGATATTGCTCGACCCCTTCGAGGCGAGGGCTCTTGGCTTTTGTGTCAGCATCCAGCATGCCCGATTCATGGCGGACCAATTCAATCGCCATCATTTCCGGGCAGCGACCCTGTCTTCCGAATCAACCCATGAGGAACGCAGGGCGGTGCAACGCAAACTGGTTGCCCGGGAAATCAACTTCCTCTTTGTTGTGGATCTTTACAACGAGGGTGTCGATATCCCTGAAATTGACACCGTTCTGTTCCTGCGCCCCACCGAAAGCCTCACCATCTTCCTGCAACAGTTGGGCCGCGGGCTTCGCAAACACAAGGGCAAACAATGCCTGACGGTACTGGATTTCATCTCGGCCCACCGCCGGGAATACCGTTTTGCATCCAGGTTCCGTGCCCTTTTGGCCGACAAGACCTCACCGCTCACCGAGCAGTTGGAGAATGATTTCCCCAATCTTCCCCCCGGCTGCATGATCCGTCTGGAAAAAGTCGCCCGGGAAAGGGTGCTGGAAAACATTCGCGTTTCCCTGGCAAGCAACCAACGGGCAATCATCTCTGGGCTGAAAGAATTTCAAGAAATTTTCGGGCGTTGCCCAACCATGCTGGAGGCCGCTGATTTCCTGGCGACCGACATTCCCTCTTTGTGCCACCGGGGCCTATGGGCCGGCCTACTTCGCGATGCCAGGCTTTATTCACCTTTTGATCTACCCGGAAACCTGGAACAAGAGATCGCAAAGGGGATACACCGGCTGAGCCACTGGGATGACCCGGCAGGCCTGAAGGCCATGCTGGAATTCCTCTCCGCGAAAAAATTCGCCTTCGATGCCCTACCCTATGAAACTGTCTGGATCAGCCAATTTTTATCCACCATTTTGGGCCGGTCAGGGGAGACCATGACTTTGGCCCAAGCCATTCAGAGCATCCTTGAACATTCCCCCATCGTCGACAGCATCCGGGCCCTTGTTGAATCTCTCCTGCGCATTGCCCATCCCGGGTTGCAACCTTTGGCTGAAAAGGGCATTCCCTTGACCCTGCACTGCCAATACAGCCTCAGTGAAATCCTTTTGGGCCTTGGTAGATGGTCCTTTGAGAAGCGCCCCTCATTCCGCGAGGGAGTTCTTCACATGCCCGAGAAAAAGGTGGATGCCTTCTTTGTCACCTTGCAAAAAACGGAGGCCGACTACTCGCCAACCACCTTGTACGAGGATTTCGCGTTGTCCCCGTCAGAATTTCACTGGCAAACCCAAAGCAACACTTCGGTGGAATCTGAAACAGGCCAGCGTTACATCCACCATTCCGAGCACGGGTACACGCCACTGTTGTTTGTTCGCGAAAAACAAAAAACATCCACAGGAAGGGCCGCCCCTTATTTCTTTTTGGGAACCTGCCGGTACCTGAGGCATTCGGGCACCCGCCCCATCAGTATCGTTTGGAAACTCCATACTCCCATGCCTGCGCGCCTTTTCCGGCAGGTCGGCTTGGAAAGTGTGGCATAAACCTCACTCCCTCTTCGCCGCGCTCTGCCATTCGAGGCCCAGTGAGGTGAGCATGTCCCTTTGCGCCAGCACGGCCCAGGGACTGCCGGGGTATTTATCCACCAGTTTTTTCAGATCGGTTTTTTGCTCTTTCTCCATTTGGCGGCCGGTGCGGTCGCCGCGCGGCTTGGCGCTGCTGGCCAACCGCCAGCCGTTGTGGCCTTTCTCCAGGGCCGGCAATTCCTTGCGGATCGAACCCAGGGCGGACTGGTACTCATAGAGGTAGGCGATCTGGGCCTCGAGCCTGGCCTTCAGGAACAGGAAATGGGCCTGGATGCGCTTGGGCTCCTTGTCCAGGTCCTCTCCCAACTCCTTCAGGGTCTCGTAATCCCCCTCAACAATGGCGAAGACCTTGGCCACATCCTTCTGGTTGTTCTCCACGTTGGCCTTGAAACGGACCTCGTCGGCCGGCTTGTCGTAATAATCCACCATTGTTTGAAGATTCACTTTCTTCTCGCGTCGCACCTCCATGACCTGATTCTTCAAGTCGGCCGGGGGCTCCTGGCCCGAGATCGCCCACAGGTTCACCTGGACCCGCTTGATGGCTTTCTGAAGGGCCGTTTCCTCCTTGGGGTTCGAACGGTAGGAGGTGGCTTCCTCCACACCCAAAACGGGCAGCGTTTCCACATGGAGCTCCCCGGTTTGCCGGCCACGCTTGATGGGGGGTAGCGCCAGTTCACGCAGGACCTGCGCGTTCAGGTCGCGGCCGGTCTGGTTCTCCAACGGCGGGCGGGCCAGCGCGGGGGGTGCGGGGGGGGCCTCGGCCGCATCGTATTTCGCGCCATCAGCGACCGGCTTTCCGGCGCTTGCCACACGCATCTCGGCCTGTTTGCCATCGCGCTTGGTGCTTTCCAAACGTTCCGCCAAGGGGGGGATCGGCGCGCGCACATCCTTGGCCACACCCTGGTTGATTTTTTCAACCAGGGTGGAGACAGCAATCGGGTCGTCAGGATTCAGATCGCGGGTCGACAGGCTGTTCAGGATTTCCGCCGATGCGAAGGGTAGCACCCCCATCGGCTCGCCTTCGGTCTCGTAGGAATTTTGCCCCTTGCCGCAGGCCAGGATCACCTCCACCCCGTCGGGAGGGGCGAGGGCCAGTTTCTCAAACGCCTCGGGCATCGGGTCGCTACCGGGCCGCTCATGACCAATGACCGGGTTGAACCGGTACACATCGAGCACGAGGATTTTTTGCCTGGCCGGACTGGCCTTCAGCTTGTCAAACAACCAGGCCAGCGGGATCAGCGTGGCCTCCTCATTCAGGTTGCCGTCGAGGGGCGCCAGGAATGCCTTTTCTCCCACCATGCAGGCATGGCCCGTGAACCAGACGAGCGCCTGGTCCTGCTTGCGGCAGGAGGAACAGAAATCTTCCAACGTTTTCTGCAGATTCCGTTTCAGGGGAACTGGCAAGCCCGGCACGGCATCACTCCAAGTGACAACCTGATTGGCGGGGAAACGCAGGCCCACCTGCAGTGACTTGCCCAGCTTGTCGAGGCCCTTCCACGGGTTGGAATACCCCTGCTGCACCGGGTTGGCGTAGAGATATTCGTTGATGGCGATCAGCAGGGCCCGGCGGGGAAAAGCCACCGCCTGGGCCACTGGGGCACCGGCTGCTTTGCCTTTGGTCCCCTCCCCTCCCCCTGATTTTCCGGTTGGGCCACCTCCCTTTTCCGCGGAGGGCTCCCCCCTGGCGATCGCCTCGCGGGCCAACTGGTTTTCCCTATCGCGGTCCAGCACCATTCGCCAGGAATAAACCGCCCCACCCACCATGACTGCCGACAGCACGGACAGGAAGCCGAGCATCACCCAATGGGTCACGCTGGGCCTTGGCCCGGAACGGCGAGGTGCGGGCGGTTTGGATGGCTGGGAATCCCGTGGCGCCTCCGCCTGAGCGGGGACAGGCTGGGGAGGCAAGTCGAGGGGTGCCAGCAAGGGAGGTGGCTGCAGTTTTCCGGCAATGGGGTTTTCCTGGCCTGCAGGAGCCTTGACCTTGAGGCTTTTGCCGCATTTTGAGCAACGGAAAGTGATCCCGATCTGTTCGGCACCCACCAGCAGCTTTTGCTGGCAGCCCGGGCATCGGATGGTCACACCCGCCGGATTGTCGCCACTGGCCATGCCGAAGCTCTCCCCTTCACCCCAAGGCTTTACTCCTCTTTAGGATACGGCGAAAACCGGCCCCCGGACAAAGGAAAGATTTCGGGGTAATTCACCCCAGCCGGCGCTTGACTCCCGCCCGGAGCGGGGCTATTAGTTCAAAAGAATGTTGTTTCAACAAGCTTTGGAGCATCCGACCATGGTCAGCCAAGCCACTCGCAGAACCCAGGTCTTGGTGATTGGAGGCGGCCCCGCCGGCGCCACCGCCGCCTGCCTGTGCGCCCAAAACGGCCTTGAAACCATTCTGCTGGAGCGTGAGAAAGGGCCCCGGTTCCACATCGGTGAATCACTGATGCCCGACACCTACTGGACGCTGAAGCGTCTGGGTGTGCTCGATCAGTTGAAGGCCTCGCGCCACACCATGAAATACTCGGTGCAATTCGTCACCGAGACCGGCAAGGAATCGCAGCCGTTTTATTTCTTCGAAAACAATCCCCACGAATGCGCCCAGACCTGGCAGGTGGTGCGTAGCGAATTTGATGCCCTGCTGGTGGAAAACGCCGCCCGGCACGGCGCGACAGTCCTTCAGGGGAGCCGGGCCCTGGATGTGATCACTTGCCCCGACAATCCACGCAAGGTGATCGGCGCGCGGGTGCGTCAGCAGGGCTTTGGCGAATTCGACATCCTGGCGGATGTGGTGGTGGATGCCACCGGGCAGAGCGCCCTGATTTCCAACAAGTTCGACCTGAAAGTTCCCGACCCCACCCTGCGCAACGCCAGCATCTGGACCTACTACAAGGGAGCCTCCCGCGAGGGCGGGCTCGACGAGGGCGCGACCCTGGTTCTGGCCCTGCAGAAAAAGAAGGGCTGGTTCTGGTACATCCCGCTGGCGGACGACATCGTTTCGGTTGGCGTGGTTGCGCCCATCGATTACCTGACCAAAAACCGTGGGAACGCCGAGACAGTCTTCAACGAGGAGCTGGAACGCTGCCCTGGTGCCAAACGCCGGGTCATGGCCGGCGAGCGCGTTTCAGATTTCTACACCACGAAAGATTTCAGCTACAAATCCAGCCAAGTCGCAGGTGATGGCTGGGTTCTGGTGGGGGATGCGTTCGGTTTTCTGGACCCGGTCTACAGCTCCGGAGTTTTTCTGGCGCTGAAGAGCGGGGAATTCGCCGCCGATGCCATCCGTGACGCCTTCACCCACAACGATTTCAGCGGCAGCCGCCTGGGTTGCTGGGGCGACAAGTTCCTGCAAGGCATGGACCGGATGAAGCGATTGGTCTACGGCTTCTATGAGGGGTTCAATTTCGGCTCATTCATCCGCAAGCACCCCGAGATGAAACGGCACCTGATCGACCTGCTGATCGGCGACCTGTTCAAGGACAGCGTGGACGAGATCATCGAACCGCTCGACGCCATGCGCGCGGAATTCCGCGCCATGCAGGCCATGGAAATGGCCCAGGAAAATGAGATGGCCCAGCAGGCGGGCATGGCCGAAACCATGTGACCCGGCCGATTTGTCTGATATTTTGGACCAAAGCCCGGCGACCGTGGTTGCCGGGCTTTTTTCTTGGCCCCGGTCAGTGTCGACCGGGGTGCGGGTGTTTGCAGGGCCGAAACCGCGGTAAGCCATGGCGAAACGCGTGAACAAGGATGCGGAGTCGGGCGAACCGGACAAAAAACCGGCGAAACCCAAATCCCGCGCCAAGGTTGAAAAACCTCCCCCGGAGGGGACTCCTTCCCGGGACCGGTTCCAGCCGGCATCGCTGCGGGATTTCACGCTGGAGCTGGTGAACCAACCCCTTTTGGAGCCGATCTTTCGCGAGCTTTCCGCCGGCAACAGCGCCACCATTGACGGGGCCTGGGGCTCGGCATCGGGACTGGCCGTGGCGGCCCTGGCGGAAAAATGCCCGGGCGTGTTGCTGGTGGCCCTGGCTCACCCCCGGGACCTGGAACCCTGGCGACAGGAATTGGAAAGTTTCACGGGCGCCTCGCCCCAGATTTTTCCGGCCCTGAACTGCCTTCCGGGCGAGGAGGAGCGGATTGACCCGGCCACGCCGGTCCGATTGCGCACGCTGGGCGCCCTGGCTGGCGTGGGCCTGAGGCCCAAAGTGTTGCTGACCAGTGTGCACGCCCTCTTGCAACCGGTGGCCACGCCCCAATCGCTGGATGCCAGGCGCAGGCGGGTCGAGCGGGGCCAGGCCGTGGAAATGGAGGAACTGATCAACTGGCTGGTGGAGGCCGGTTACCGGGTTTCCGACGCGGTGGAACTGCCGGGAGATTTCGCCCGGCGGGGTGGATTGATTGACGCCTGGTCGCCCGAGGCATCCTCGCCGGCCCGTTTCGAGTTTTTCGGCGACGAGATCGACTCCATCCGCCATTTCGCGGCCGACAGCCAACGCAGCCTGGGCCAGGTGGAGTGGGCCGACCTGCTCCGCGTGCAAAACGACGGGATTTCCGCCGCCACGGGCAAACAGTTGGAAAAGGCGAAAGCAAGCCTGGTGGACCACCTGCCGCAACATTCGTGGGTGGTGTGGGTGGAACCCCGCGAGATGCGGGAGCAGGCGCATAACCTATGCGACCGTTCGGGTGCCCTGGCCGGCCTGTTCGGCGCCGATCAGATGCAGCAGGCGCTGGCCAGCCGCCCCAGCGTCACCCTGTCGGCCATGCCGGCCACCAGCGTGGAGGAGACCTGCCACCTGGCGGTGGAGTCGGTGGAGAGGCTCTCCGGCAACATCCAGCGGGTGAAGGATGAACTGGACGAGGTGGCCCGTCACGACCGTGTGATGATCGCCTGCTCCAGCGACGGCGAAATCGATCGCCTGAACGAGGTGCTTTCGGCCGGAAAATTGGCCCAGGCCGAGCGGTTGCGGATCATCCGCGGCGCCCTGCGGGCGGGATTCCGGATGATCCCGATGGACAGCCACCTGGCCGGCGCCACGGAGGGCTGGGTTCTTTTGGGCAGTCAGGACCTGTTCCACCGCGAGTTGGTGGGAGGGGTGGCCCTGGCCCCCGAAAAACCGGCCGCCAAGCGTCGTGTGGAATCGCGGGCGATCGATTCGTTCCTCGATCTCACGCCGGGCGATCTGGTGGTGCATGTGGCGCACGGCATCGCCCGCTACCTGGGAATGGAACTGCTCGACCGCCAGGCCGCCACCAGCAACACCGGCAGCCGCGGCCCCACGCCCGCCGAGGCCGCCGAAGAGGCGGCACGCGCCGGCCGCGCCGAAGAGCACCTGGTGCTGGAATTCCGCGAGGGTGTGCGGGTTTTTGTGCCGGTCTCCCGCATCCACCTGGTGCAGAAATATGTGGGCGCCTCCACAGGCCAGGTGGAGTTGTCGCGCTTCGGGTCGGTCGCCTGGCAGAAAAAGAAGGACAAGGCCGCCGAGGCGGTGATCGACCTGGCGGCCGACATGATCAGCCTGCAGGCCACCCGGGCGGCAAACCCGGGTAGGTCGTGGCCGCCCGACAGCGAGTGGCAGCGTGAATTCGAGGGATCGTTCCCCTTCCAGGAGACGGAGGACCAACTGGTCGCCCTGAAGGAAATCAAGGGGGACCTGGAACGCCCCCGCCCCATGGACCGGCTGATCTGCGGCGATGTGGGTTTCGGCAAGACGGAGCTGGCGCTGCGCGCGGCCTTCAAGGTGGCGGACGCAGGCGGGCAGGTGGCGGTGCTGGTCCCCACCACGGTGTTGGCCGAGCAGCACTTCCGCACCTTCAGCTCCCGCATGGCGGAGTACCCGTTCACGGTGGCCTGCCTGAACCGTTTTCGCGGCCAGGCCGAGCAGCGGCGCATCGTCGAACAACTGGCCGAGGGCTCGGTGGATGTGGTGGTGGGCACCCACCGGCTGGTCAGCCCGGATATCCGTTTCAAGGATCTGGGGCTGGTGGTCATCGACGAGGAGCAGCGTTTCGGGGTGGAGCACAAGGAAAAGCTGAAGCTTTTGCGCGAGAAGGTGGATGTGCTCACCATGACCGCCACGCCCATCCCCCGCACGCTGCACCAGGCGCTTTTGGGAATCCGCGACATCAGCAACCTGGAGACACCGCCGCCCGCCCGCCAGCCGGTGGAAACCCGCGTGCTCCGCTTCGACGAGGGCCTGATCCGCCACGCCGTGCTGCGGGAGCTGAACCGCGAGGGGCAAGTCTTCTTCGTGCACACCCGGGTCCAGGACATCCACATCCTGGCCGACCGCCTGCGCCGCATCGTGCCGGAGGCCCGATTTGTGGTCGCCCACGGCCAGATGCACGGCGACGAACTCGAGGCGGCGATGGTCAAATTCCTGGAGCGGAAGGCCGACATCCTGGTTTCCACCACCATCATCGAGAGCGGCCTCGACATTCCCTCGGCCAACACGATCTTCATCAACGAGGCCGACCATTACGGGCTTGCCGAACTGCACCAGTTGCGGGGCCGGGTTGGCCGTTCCAAGGAGCGCGCCTACGCCTACATGCTGCTGGATCCCAGCCGTTCCAGCCGCGCCAGCGACGGCCAGGCCGCCAGGCGCCTGAAGGCCATCGAGGAGTTCACGGCCTTGGGCTCGGGCTTCAAGATCGCGCTCCGCGACCTCGAGATACGCGGGGCGGGCAACCTGCTGGGCACCCAGCAATCCGGCCACATCGCCGCGGTGGGCTACGAGCTGTACTGCCAGTTGCTGGACAACGCGGTCCGGCAGATGCGCAACCAGCCGCTGGCCGAGCCATTGGAGGTGCATGTCGACCTGGGCTGGCCGGCGTACCTGCCAAGAGACTTCATCCCAGGGCAGAAGGCCCGCATCGAGGTCTATCGCCGGCTGGGCCGGGTGCGGTCACTCGACACCCTCCGGGATTTCCGGCAGGAGATGCGCGACCGGTTCGGCGCCATCCACCCCACGGTGGAATGGCTCTTCCGTCTGGTGGAAGTGCGCATCCGCGCTGATAGCTGGAAGGTGAGCGCGCTACAGTATGATCGTTCGCAAGGGGAAAGCGGCCCCGTGGATCTGGTACTTGTGGGCCGCAACCCGCAACGCCTGACGGAACTGGGCAAGACCAGCCCCCGCTTCCGCCGTGCCGACGAGAACCACCTCTACTGCCGGCTCAAACCCCACGAACTGGTTGAGGATACTTTGTACCCGCTGATCGTCTCACTCATCCCGGTGCGGGGGGAAGTTGAGGCATCCAAACCGGACTGACGGTTTGCGCCCCACCGGGCTGAAAGCTAAAATTCAAGGTATCTGAGGGAGAGATTTTCATGCCCGGAACTATCAGCAAGCGGGCTTTCACCGCGGATGAATTCCAAAAACTGGACCAACTCAACTTCTTTGGCCCCGAGGAACGGCTGGAACTGATCGACGGGGAAATCCGCGCCATGAGCCCAATCAATCCGCGTCATGCCGCCGTGGTCAGCGACCTGGTCTCCCTTCTCCACGAAATTTTGGACAAAAACTGGATTGTGCGTTGCCAGGCCCCCCTTCAGGTCTCCGGGAATTCGCTGCCCCAACCCGATGTTTGCGTGGTGAGAACCAAACCGGACAGGTACACCAAATCACATCCAACGGCTTCGGATTCAGCACTTGTGATCGAGGTGGCGGACTCGTCCGCCCACACCGACCTGGGTCAAAAAAAGGACCTCTATGCCACCTCTGGTGTGCCTGAGTATTGGGTGTTCGACCTGACAGAGAACAGCGTGGAGTGCTTCCAAAAGCCCCAGGACGGAGCCTATCAACAGCACATATCGTGGCCTTCCGCAGCTTCCGCCCAATCTCTCTCGCTGGGTATTCAATTCCCGCTAGCCACCCTGCTGGGGAAAGAATAAAGGGGGGCGGGCTTGCCGCCCGCCCCCCTTGTGAAATGAATCCATTCCCCGGTTACTTTTCAGCCTTCTTCAACACCTTCCCCTCCGCGTCGATCGGGCCGGCGGCGACGCGGTTGAGGCGGTCGGGGTGGAGGTGTTTCTCGGCCACCGCGCGCACGCGGGCCGGATCCACACTCATCACCTCGGCCTTGAATTTGGTGAGGTAATCCAGGCCCAGGCTGAAGCGCTCCACCGCCTGCAACCGTTCGGCAAGCGCCGCGCCGCCGTCGTACTGGAAGGCCAGGCTGCCCACGAGGTAGCTCTTGGCATCCTCCACCTCGTCGGGCTTCGCCTCCTCTTTGCGGATGCGCACAATCTCCTCGCGGAATCGCTTTTCCACCCGGGCGAAATTACCGGGATCGGTGCCGATGTAACACATGAAGATACCGGGCCGGAGGTCCGCCGAGGAGCAGATCTGGGCGCTCACGGTGTAAGCCAACCCCTCACGGTCGCGCAGGCTGCTGGACAAACGGTCGGTGAACCCAGGGCCCGTTCCCAGCACATGGTCCATCACCAGCAGCGCGTAATAATCGGGGTCGTCACGGCGGATGCCCCGGTGCCCGAGCAGGAACTGGAGCTGCACCGTCTCGGGCATGCTGACCACTTCGCTGACGGGTGCCCCGGCGGGCACCTCAGGCAACGCCGGCAGGGCCGGGGCGGCCTTGGCGGGCCAGTCCCTGGTCAGCTCGCGGAGGGTCTTCTCCATCTCGGCGGAATCGAAATCGCCCACCAGGCTCAGTACCAGGTTGCCGGGCGTGAAGACGCGCTGGTGGAAAGCGACCACATCCTCCCTGGTGAGCTTTTCCACCGACTCGCGGGTTCCCGCGCCCCGTCTGCCCAGGGGATGTTCCGGGCCGTAGATAATCCGGGCCAGCGCCTCGCGGGCGCGCTGCATGGATTGTTTCTCCGCCTCGAGGATTTCCGAAAGCTGCATCTTCCGGTTGCGGTCAAACGCGTCGGCTGGAAACGAGGGAAAGGCAAGAGCGCCAAGAACCAGTTCCATGGCACGCTTCGCCTGCGGAGTGAGCACACGGAGGCTGGCACCGCCCGCGGCGATGGCCACCTGGGCACCCATGGCCTCCAGTTCCTCCGCGAAGGCTTTGCCGTCGAGTTTCAAGTCGCCGTGGGAAACCCCCTCCTCCAGCAGGCCGCCGGTCAGTTGGGCAAGCCCCGCCTTTTCCCTGGGCTCGTGCAACCTCGACTCGCGAAAACGGGCGGACAGGTTCACCACGGGCAAATCTCGCCGCTCCAGCAGCCAAACCACCGCGCCGCTGGGTAACACCACCCGCCTGGCTCCCGCCAGCGGATTGCCCGAGGCCGGCGCACCGGTTTCCAAGCTCCGGCGCAGCACATCCCTTCGGCCGGGCTTGGCGGGCTTTTCGCCGCCCGCCCCGCCCTTGCCGGGCGGGATGGAGATCACCTTGGCACGGTTTTCAGCGGACAAGTATTTCTTCGCGGCGGCCCGGACCTCCTCCGGGGTGACCTTGGCCACTCCCTCCAGATAGGCCTTGGCCTGCGCCCTTCCGTCTCCCTCGCCAATTACCAGGCTCATGGCCACGCTTTGGGCCAGGCCATGCACCGTATCGCGCGAGTAAACGGTCTGGGCCAGCATCTGCCGGCGCACCCGATCCAGTTCGGCCTGACTGACCAGGCTGTTGGAGAGCCGGTCGACCTCCTCGTCAATCAGTTTCTCGGCTCGGGCCAGATCGGCCCCAGCCACCAGTTCCACCTGCACGCCGAACCAACCGGGGTACCGCCCCGTGTCGTTGGAGGCGCTGGCGGCCGAGGCGATCTGCTCTTTTTCCACCAGTCGCTGGTACAATCTGGAACTTTTGCCATCGGCCAAAATGCTGGCGGCCAGGTCGATGGCCGGCTCATCGGGGTGATGACGGGGAACGGTGGGATAACCCAGGATCAGGCGGGCCACCTCGAACTTGCTGGCGAAAGTCTTGCGCGCGGGCAGCGCGGGTTTTTCCTCCGGCAGGGTCCGGCGGGCGGGCAGCTTGGCGGCCGGAATGCCACCCAGGTGCTTTTTCACCTTGGCCAGGGCGTCGGCTGGATCGATCCCGCCGGCGATGACCAGCAGCGCGTTGTTGGGGTGGTACCACTTACCATGGTGCGCCAGGATGCCGTCCGCCTGCGCCGCGCGCACATGGGCCGCTTCGCCGATCACCGGGTGGCCGTAGGGCCCCTTGGCGGTGAACAACAAGGGCAGGATGGCCTTGTATTCCAGATCCCAGGGCTCGTCCTCGTTTCGTTTCAGTTCCTCGATCACCGCGCCCTTTTCCTGCTCGAACTCATGACGGGAGTCGATGCGCAGGTTGCGCATGCGGTCCGCCTCGATCTCCAGGGCCTTCTCCCAACGGTCGGCCGCGAAATCGAAGTGGTAGGCGGTCACATCCTCCGAGGTGAACGCGTTGTTGGCCCCGCCGTTTTTCAGCGTGGCACGGTCGATGTCACCGGGCATCAGCTTGTCGGTGCCCTTGAACATCAGGTGCTCGAGGTAATGCGACAGGCCTGTCTGATCCAGCAACTCATCCGCCGAGCCCACCTTGTAGACCAACATCGTGGTCACCGTGGCGGCACCGGGTGACGGGATCAGGGCCACCCGCAGCCCGTTGTCCAGTTGATGGGTTTGGACCCGGTCATAAAGCGACAGTGCAGAACGGAGCAGCGGATCCTGCGCCCGGGCGGGGGCGGCCAACAGGCCAAAAAACAACGCGACTGCCAACAATGGAAGGCGGTACATGGGCTGGGTGGCTCCAGGGAACAAAACGGAATCTGCAAAAGGTACGCCAAATCCTGCCAGGACGGCAATCGCCAGAAGACTGCCGGCCGAGCCTAGGGTTTGCCTGAGGTATCCGTGGTGCCGGAAATGGCAGGGTCGGGCTGGTTCGACAGGATCCGCTGGCTTTTCAGCCGCTGGTAAACATCGATTTCCTTACCCCTTTGGGCTAGCCGCGGCTTGATGCTGAAGAAATAAACCGCCAGGCCCAACGCCACCATGGCCAGAAACTCGAAACCAAAAACCCAGTACACCTCCGGAAAGATCCGTTTTTTCTCTCCGGGTCGGTAGAACCTGGGGTTAAAACGCCACCACCGCCCGCCGTCACTTTGGGCAGGCTGGGCAGGAAGCTGCGATTCGTTTGGGTCACCCATGAGGCCGATTCCTCACATTCCTCATCCATCAGTCTAAGCAAAGCCAAGGCAGTAGTCCTCCCGCCTCACCCCCATAACCGGCCAAGGGCCCCCCGGGCCGGGTCTATAACGACTGCCGGAACGGGTTCCCATACAACGAAAGAAAGGGTTTACTGAAGTGGACAGGCACAGGCGAATCCCCCGTCTCCCCCAGCTCAAGGAGCGCCAGGCGTGAGCCAGGACCGCATCGGCGAATATCTGCAACAGTTCGCGGCCACCCGCCAGCAGATGATGGAACAGCTTCGCAAGACCATTGTGGGTCAAACCGGAGTGATCGAGCAGATTCTGGCGGGCATTTTCACACGGGGCCACTGCCTGCTGATCGGCGTGCCCGGCCTGGCCAAAACGCTGCTGGTCAGCAGCCTCTCGGAAATCATGGAACTGTCCTTCAAGCGGATCCAGTTCACCCCCGATCTGATGCCCACCGACATCACGGGGACCATGATTCTGGATGAATCCTCCGGCCGTCGCGAATTCCGTTTTGTGGCCGGGCCCATCTTCGCCAACATCCTGCTGGCGGACGAAATCAACCGTACGCCGCCGAAAACCCAGGCCGCCCTGTTGCAGGCGATGGCCGAGCGCGAGGTGACGGTGGGGCAAGAAACCCACAAGCTGCCCGAGCCCTTTTTCGTGATCGCCACGCAGAACCCCATCGAGCAGGAAGGCACCTACCCCCTTCCCGAGGCCCAGCTCGACCGCTTCATGTTCACCGTCCGCGTGGATTACCCCAGCCTGGAGGAGGAGAAAAAAATCCTCCAGACCACCACCCGCTCCGGTGACAAGGAAAAGTTGGAAAAGATCCTGTCGAACAAGGCGATCCTCAACCTGCAGAAACTGGTGCTTAGCGTGCCAGTGGGTGAGTATGTGCTGGATTATGTGGCCCGGTTGGTGCGAGCCACCCGGCCAGGCACCCCGGACGCGCCCGATTTCGCCACCAAGTGGCTTGATTTCGGTGCCGGCCCCCGGGCAGGCCAAAACCTGGTCAAGGCAGGGCAGGCCTTCGCTGCCATGGACGGGCGCTATTCGGTGTCGATCGACGATATCCGCAAGGCCGCAGAACCTGTCCTTCGCCACCGGATCGGCGTGAATTTCCAGGCACAGGCTGAAGGCAAAAAGGCCGAGGACATCATCGCGAAACTGCTGGAAGTCATCCCCGAGCCGCAAGTGGAAAGGTACAGCCGAACCGGGAAACGGTAACTTCCCACCGTTTTTCGGCCTTTTTTCCCCGGATAATGCTTTGGAAATTCCGGACATGCCTGCCTAGAAATAGGTGGCGTAATTCCGAGGTCCCCCCCGCATGGGACCAGCTTTGTGTCGCTAGCAATCTTGTTAGATTTCGCTATCCTGTAGAAATATTTAGTTTTTCTTCGAGTGAGGTTCATTTATGCAATACCCCAATATTCGGTCCATGCTGGCACCGCGCAGCCTTTTAGCCGTCACCCATGGCTTGGCCTTGGGATTTGGCGCCTTGGCGGGAATCAAATCGTTCGCGGCTGATGGCGACCCCACGCCGGCACAGATTGCCGAGACGGCAGCCGCATTGCCTGACCCGGCGAAAATGACGCCCTTCAGCAAACAGGTGCCGGTGATTTTCGTCACGCGAGATCCCCGCAAACCGGAAGCCTGGAACAACCTGAAGGAGTTCTGGAACAAGGGGAAAGTGGATTCGGTTGATCCGGCCACCGGCGAGAAGGTCACCCGTGACGCCGTTTTCATCAAGGTGCCCCTTGGACTGAACAGCGCCCCGCCCGTGCCCCCTGAAAACCCGCTCACCGAAGAAAAGGTGATGCTGGGCAAAAAGCTGTACTTCGACACCGTGATCTCGTCGAACAACAAGGTCTCCTGCGCCTCCTGCCATAACCCGGTTTTGGGTTACACCGACCAGATGAAAACCTCCACCGGCATCTTTGACCAAAAGGGCGGCATGAACGCCCCGACCGTTTACAACAGCGGCTACCACCTGTTGCAGTTCTGGAATGGCCGGGCCCCCACCCTGGAAGACCAGGCCCAAGGGCCGCCCCAGAATCCCGTGGAAATGCATGATGGCAAGGGCAACCCCTGGTACCAGGTGGTGAGCCGCCTGCGCAAGAATCCGGAGTATGTCGAAGCTTTTGCCAAGGTCTTCGGCACCCCGCCCACCCGGGATGGAGCCGCCAAGGCGATCGCCGCCTACGAGCGTCTGGCCCTGACGGGCAACTCCCTGGTGGACCGCGCCGAACTGGCCATGCGCACCCGTGTTGAGGAAGAAGGCGAGGGCAAGCCCGAGACGAATGCCGGCGACTTCACCAAAGTGCTGAAGGCCGCCTTTGAGGCGAAGGATACCGAAGCCCTGGGTGCGCTTGGCCTGCAGGCCGGCAAGGACGAGGGCAAAATCGCCGAAGTGGCAGCCTCCATCCAGCGTGGCAAGGAGTTGTTTTCCAACAAGGCCCGCTGCAACTCCTGCCATGTGGGTGACAATTACAGTGACAGTCAGTTCCATAATCTGGGAGTTGGCGCCAAGGATGGGGCATGGCCTGCCAATGCTGATCTGGGCCGTTTTGGCGCCCAGGAAACCGGCCACAAAGATCCGACTCTGGTGGGCGCCTACAAGACCCCCGGCCTGCGGCAACTGGTGTCAACGGCCCCGTACATGCACGACGGCAGCGAGGGAACCCTCGAGGCTGTGATTGCGCTGTACAACAAGGGCGGCAACCTCAATCCCCACTTGAGCAACAAAATGCGGGACGAGCCGGCCGAACGGGAAGCCGCCAAGAACGGTCAAAAGGCGGTGATTCCTCGCAAGCTGAACCTCACCAAGCAGGAAGAGGCCGACCTGGTGCTTTTCCTCAAGGCACTTCAGGGTGACCCGGCTCCGGACATCATCGCCAAGCCCTGATTGGCCCTGCACGGGCCCGGTTTATCTGTCAAAATGTGCGGTGTGGGTGACGGCGACAATCCGTCACCCACACCTTTTTTTGTATCCACCCTGAAGGGCATACTTCTCATGGGCTTGTGGATGCGCGTATTCGCGCGATCGGAAGAGACTCCCGACCCGGTGGAACTGGCTGAGAAGGTGGCCGAGTGGCTGCCTGGTGCCACCTGCCATTTTGGCGCCGATGACAGCGGGTGGTTCCGCCTGGAAATACGGCCGCCAGCGGGTGGCCCCATCCAGGTGGACCGGTATCACTGCGAGGAAGAAGGGGTCCGGCGGGACCTGAACACCTGGGCCGCCTGGGTGGAAACCTGCGACTATTGCCAGGATGCGCCCATACTCATGGAGCGGATCATCCAGTCACGCCAGTTCATTACCGTGATGCGCAGCCTGGATACCCCCGATGAAACCGGCGTGGACCGCCTGTGCGACAACCTGTGCGGCCTGTTGGCCAGCCGTCTGGACGGCATGTGGCAGGTCGATGGCCAGGGATTGAAGTCCGCCGACGGCTCCCTGCTTCTGCAGGAGTATTGATCGACTGATCGGCCGCGGAAAGGTACGATACTTACAGCTCAGGAGATCCGCCCCCGTGTCTGGCAAACCACCCGTAGCCCGAGGTGCAACTTCCAAGGACGCCCCGCGTTCGATGGAGAGCTACCTTCGGCCCGAGGTGATCCAGCAGGTGTCGCGGCTGGACTTGCGGGCCCGCTTCATCGTGGAGGGTTTTCTCAGCGGCCTGCACGGCAGCCCCTTCCAGGGATTCTCGGTCGAGTTTTCGGAGCACCGCAAATACACACCCGGCGATGACATCAAGGACATCGACTGGAATGTGTACGCGAAGACCGAGAAATATTACGTCAAGAAATTCAAGGCCGAGACCACCATGCAGGGGTGGCTCGTGGTGGATTCCAGCGCCAGCATGGGCTGGACCTTCCGCCAGGAAATGACCAAATTCGACTACGCCATCAGCCTGACCGCCGCGCTCGCCTACCTGATGATCTACCAGCAAGACCCTGTGGGGCTGGCGGTGTGCGGCAAATCGATCGAGCGCATCCTGCCGCCCAGGGCCCGCCGCAGCCATTTGCCGGCCATGCTGAGCACGCTGACCAACCTGAAGCCCCACGGCGAGACCGATCTGGGTTCGTGCCTGATGCAGTTGGCGGGTGTGGCCCGTGGAAAGGGGCTGGTGATCCTGCTGTCCGACCTGCTGACGGACATCGACCCGGTGATTGCCGGCCTGCATCGGCTTCGCCATTCCGGGCACGAGGTCATCGTCTTCAACATCCTGGATGAAGCCGAGGCCAAGTTCCCGTTTGACGGCTACTGCCAGTTCGAAGACATCGAATCGCCGGCCATCCTGACCATGGAAGCCAAATCGATCCGTCAGGACTACCTCGAGGCCCTGGCGGCGCACCAGAACCGCTTCCGCGAGGAATGTCACAAGGCCCAGATCGATTTCGTGGCGATGGACACCAGCATCAACTTCGGCACCGCCCTTCTGGAATACCTGCAACAGCGCAGCCGACGCTTCTGACCAGGCCTTCCCGCGCGAGTCTTTCAGGAAAAGACCCAGTTCCCGAAAAGTCTTTTTCGGCAAGATTCCCCCCCCGGTGTTTCCAGCAAGGGCCGCAAATCGCATAATCACCGTTGCCACCCACCACGGATGCCCGAGTCGCAAGACTCTGGAATTTACGACCTTTTTAGGAGATGAACATCATGCATTTGTCCAAGCGCTGCATCGCCGAGGCGATCGGCACCTTTTGGCTGGTTTTCGGCGGGTGCGGAAGTGCCGTGCTTGCGGCGGCCTTCGCCGGCGCGGTGGGCGAAGGCGTCACGGTGAATCTGGGCATCGGGTTCGTGGGCGTGTCGCTGGCCTTCGGTTTGACGGTGCTGACCATGGCCTACACCATCGGTCACATTTCCGGATGCCACCTCAATCCGGCAGTGACCCTCGGTTTGGTGGCGGGTGGCCGGTTCAAGGCCTCGGAGGCTGGCGCCTACATCATTTCCCAGGTGATCGGCGCCATTGTGGGTTCCGGGGTCCTCTACCTGATTGTTTCCGGCAAGGAAAACTTTCAAGGGGTGGGCGACTTCGCCTGCAACGGCTTTGCCGATAAAAGCCCGGGCAAATACAGCATGGTGTCGGCCCTGGTGGCTGAGATTGTGTTAACCTTCGTCTTTCTGTTCATTATCCATGGTGCCACCGACAAGCGCGCCCCGGCCGGATTCGCCCCCATCGCCATCGGCCTTGGCCTGACCCTGATCCACCTGATTGGCATTCCGGTCACCAACCTGTCCGTCAATCCAGCCCGCTCCACCGGCCCCGCCCTGTTTGTCGGCGGCTGGGCCCTTGGCCAGCTTTGGCTCTTCTGGGTAGCCCCCATCATCGGCGCAGTCCTGGCCGGGGCCACCTACAAGGCGGTCTTCGAGACGGCTGAAAAAGCCTGATTGCCAACTTTTTCCAACCCCGGGCCCCGGCATGGGGCCCGGGGTTTTTCGTTTACCCCCTTCCACAGCCGGCTCAGGCATGGACAATGGAGGCCTTGCACCACCTAGGGACCGAGGCACGGCATGAGCAGCCTGATCCTGGCCACTTTCCTCCTCCTTCCTGGGGCGGATCGACCGAATGTCCTCTGGCTAACCTGCGAGGACATGGGCCCCCATCTGGGATTCTGCGGGGACATGTTCGCGCGAACGCCGCACTTGGATGCTCTGGCAAATGAGTCGATCCATTTCACCCGGGTTTGGTCGCATGCGCCGGTTTGCGCGCCGGCCCGCACGGGGTTGATCCTGGGGCGGTATGCCACCAGCGTGGGTGCCGAGCCGATGCGGTCCATGGTGCCGCTGCCAGCCGGAACCCCAAGCCTGCCCTCTGTCCTTCGGAAAGCCGGCTACTACTGCACCAACAACAGCAAAGAAGATTACAACGTGCCGTTGTCGGGGATCTGGGACGCCAGCTCCAACAAGGCCCATTACCGCAACCGCAAAAAGGGCCAGCCATTCTTCGCGGTTTTCAACAACACCCAGACGCACGAGAGCCAGATCCGCAACGCCAAGGTGACCCCGCAGGGTGACAGCAGCAAGGTTCCCCTTCCTCCCTACCATCCGGATCTGCCCGGTGTGCGCCAGGACTGGAACCGCTACTACGAAAACATCGCCACCATGGATGGCTGGGTTGGCAACAAGCTGGCCGAGTTGAAATCAGCCGGGCTGGATCAGGACACGGTGGTCTTCTTCTTTTCCGACCACGGATCGGGCATGCCACGCAGCAAGCGCTGGCCGGGCAATTCGGGCCTGCATGTGCCCCTGCTGGTGCGTATACCGGAGAAGTGGAAAGCAAGGCTGCTGCCTGACAGCCAACCGGGAACCCGTGATAACCGACTCATCGGCTTTGTGGACATGGCCCCCACCGTCTGGTCCATTTGCGGCGCTGAAACACCCCCGGGGCTACCCGGACTGCCCTTCCTGGGCGGGCAGTCCAACAAACGCCATGAGTTTCTTGCGGGGTACCGTTCGCGCATGGACGAACGGATCGACCTGGCACGCAGCATCCGCGATGGACGGTTTGTCTACATACGCAACTACCACCTGCACCGGCCGCACGGCCAGCATGTCACCTACCAGTTCGAAACACCGACCACCCGCTTGTGGAAAGCGCATTTCGACGCGGGAAAATGCGATGCGGCCCAGTCACGATTCTGGGACCAACGGGAGCCCGAGGAACTGTACGACCTGGAAAGCGATCCCCACGAGGTACGCAACCTCGCCGCCGACCAGGGCCACGCCAAAACCCTGACCTTGATGCGCGAAAGGCTGGCCCGGCATCTGACCGAATCGAGGGATGTGGGATTGATGCCGGAAGGATTGCTGGAAAGCCTGCGGCAAAACGCGCCCGCGCTGGATTGGGCGGCGGATGCGCGCCGTTATCCTGTGGATAAAATCCAGGCCTGGGCGGGACTGGCAGCCGGCCGGTCAGCGGCGGACCAACAGCAGGTGGCGGCCCTGCTAACAGACACGCATCCGGTTGCAAGGTACTGGGGTGCCATCGGGGTGATAGCAAGGCCCAGTCTGGATTGGTCTGGCGAGAAAAACGCGCTTCTCAAAATGCTCGAAGACCCCCATCGGTCCATTCGCATTGCCACCGCCAGCGCTTTGGCCAAGAACCAAAAAACTGACCAGCCCTCCCGGGCCAGGGCTGTCGAGGTGCTGCGTCAGCATGTCAACGGGCCCGAACATGGATTCGCCCTGTCGCTGGAGGCGCTGGATGCCCTGGATTCATTGAGCCCGGAAATTCGGGGCGAGCTTACAGCGCTGCGCGCAGCGCTGGGCCCGGCCACCACTTTTCCCGCCCGGGTGAAGGAAAATCCTTTTCGCCTTCTGGAGCACATGGAGGGCAAGCTCAAACCATGATCCGTTTCATCGCTCCGGCCTGGCTGGCCATCAGTCTGCTGGCGTTGCCGGTTTCGGCCGCCGAACCCAAACGCCCCAATCTGCTGTTTATTTTCGCGGATGACTGGGGGCGCTTCGCCAGCGCCTATGGCAAACTGGACGGCCCGGGCTCACCCAACGATGTGGTGAAAACCCCGAACTTCGACCGGATCGCCCGGGAAGGCACGCTGGTCCGCCAGGCGTTTGTCTCGGCGCCCAGTTGCACACCGTGCCGCAGCGCCCTGTTGAGCGGGCAGCATTTCTGGCGCACCGGACGGGCCGCGATTTTGCAAGGGGCGGTGTGGGATGAAAGCATCCCCACCTACCCGCGGCTCCTCACCCAGGCGGGCTACCACATGGGAAAAACCGGCAAGGTTTGGAGCCCCGGCAACCCGGCGGACATCCCCTATGGCCGACCGGTGCCAGTCTTCCAGAAAGCCGGCATGCGCTTCAACAGCTTTTCCAAATTCGGCACCGACCAGGTGAAAAGCGGCGATTCGATTGATTCTTGCCGTAGGACCTTGCTGCGTGAGGTCCGCGGCAACTTCGAGGACTTTCTGAGCAAACGGCCCTCCCAAGCCCCCTTCGGATACTGGTTCGGCCCCACCAATGTGCACCGCAAATGGGTTAAGGGATCGGGCAAGGCGCTTTGGGGAATCGACCCGGACAACCTGAAGGGAAAGCTACCACCCTTCCTTCCGGACATCCCTGAAATGCGAGAGGACTTTGCCGATTACCTGGGCGAGGTGCAGGCCCTGGACGCCTATGCCGGCGAGTTGCTCGACGTGCTGGAAAAGGCAGGAGAATTGGACAACACCCTGGTGGTGATGAGCGGCGACCACGGACCACCCGGATTCCCCCACGGCAAATGCAACCTGTACGATTTCGGTTCCCGCGTGGCGTTGGCCTTGCGGGGCCCAGGGGTGGAAAAAGGCAAAGTGAGCGACACATTGGTCAGCCTGCCCGACCTTGCCCCCACCTTCCTGGAAATGGCGGGTGTGAAGCCACCGGCCACCATGACAGCCAACAGCCTGCAGTCGCTGGGGGTGATCAACGGATCCGGAGAAATCGACCGCAAGACAATCCTAAGGGACGCCGTCTTCATCGGCCGGGAACGGCATTACCCCACCGCGCGTGATGGCGGATTGCCCTACCCGCAGCGGGCCATCCGCACCAAGGACCATCTTTATATCATCAATTTCCGCCCCGACCGGTGGCCTTTGGGGGATCCCCGCCAACTGCAGGGTGGCACCCCCACCTGGGAAAAGTTGGCCAACAACACCGGCGTGACGCTGTCCGACGAGGATGCAGGCCCGGCCAAGGCGTGGCTGGTGCTCAACCGCGACACCGCGCAGGGCAAGCCCTTCTTCGACCATGCGTACGGCAAACGCCCCGCCGAGGAGTTGTATGTCCTTTCGGATGATCCGCACCAGATGCGCAACCGAGCCGGGGACAAGACGCTCGAGGGCATCCGAAAAAACCTGCGCGAACGCCTGCTGAAAACCCTGGAAGAAACCGGCGACCCGCGGGTGCAGGAAAACGGCACGTTTTTTGAAACACCGCCTCTGGCGGGCCCGGTGCAAGGATGGAAGGAACCATGATGGTTTTGTTTTCGATGCTCCTTGGGGCCATGGCTTCCACCCATGCCCCCACGGTCAAACCCAATTTCGTGGTGATCCTCGCCGACGACATGGGCTGGGGGGACCTGGGCGCTTACAACGCGGCCAGCCGCATCCCCACGCTGCGCATGGACCAGATGGCCAGGGAAAGCCGCAGGTTCCTCGACGCGCACAGTCCGTCCGGCGTCTGCACTCCCACCCGGTATGGACTTTTGACCGGGCGCTATTCCTGGCGGGGCAAGCTGAAATCCGGGGTGCTGCAGGGCTATTCCCCCGCGCTGATTGAACCGGGGCGGCCCACGCTGGCCAGTCACCTGAAAGCCAACGGCTATTCCACCTGCTGCGTGGGCAAATGGCACCTGGGCCTGCAGGATGGGGAGAAAACCGATTTCGCCAAACCGCTCACGCCCGGGCCCCTGGATGTGGGTTTTGACCGGTACTTTGGCATCTCCGCCTCGCTGGATATGCCCCCCTATGTTTTTTTGGAAAACCGCGGCCTGAAGACGCCGCTTGCCGGGACCATCGGCGCCAGCAAGATGCGGCGGGAAGGCGGCGGGGGTTTCTGGCGGGCAGGGGCGCTGGGCGAGGGCTTCACGCACGAAAGGGTGCTGCCCGAATTGCAAAAGCAGGCTATCGGCTACCTGTCAGCCCAGACGAGGGAGCAGCCGTTTTTTCTTTACTTCCCGCTGACGGGGCCGCACACACCTTGGATGCCCACCCCCGAGTTCCGTGGCAAATCCCAAGCCGGCTGGTATGGCGACTTTGTCTGCCAGGTGGACTCTTTGGTCGGATCGGTGCTCGACACGCTGAAGGCCCGGGGGCTGGATGACAACACGGTGGTCATTCTCACCAGTGACAACGGGGCCCACTGGCTGGCAAAGGACATCGCCCAATTTGGGCATTTATCGAATGCCTCCTGGCGCGGGCAGAAGGCCGACATCCATGAAGGGGGTCACCGGATCCCGCTGCTGGTGCGGTGGCCGGGCAAGGTGGCCCCTGGTACTTCCGACGCGTTGTTCTGCCTGACCGACATCGCCGCCACCTGCTCGGAATTGGCTGGGATACCCCTGGGGCCTGACGGGTTTGAGGACAGCATCGGCGCGGGGGAGCACCTAATCGCCCAAATACCCGGAAAGAGAACCAGTATCATGCACCATTCTTCCCAAGGGATGTTCGGCTATCGCCGGGCCGCCTGGAAGGTGGTGGAAGGGCTGGGCAGCGGCGGCTTCACCGCCCCGGCCCGGGAAATCCCCACGGCAGGCAATCCGACCGGCCAACTGTACCACCTGCGCGAGGACCCCTTTGAGACCCGCAACCGCTGGGCATCCGACCCCGGGACCGCCCGGGGCATGCTGGCGGAACTGGATGCCCTGCGCAAGGCGGGCCGGTCCCGACCTTGATTCAAATTTTGTGTGAGAGGCTCGAAAAAACATGTTGCATGAGCCCCAGGTCAATCCGGGCAAGGACCCCGCCGCGGCCTACAAGTCCCGGGTGGGGGTGCGCCTGTTTTGCGTGTACGCCACTTTTTACCTGCTGTTTGTGGCCATCAACCTCGTCCAGCCCGCCCTCATGGAAATCGTGGTGGTGGCCGGCCTGAACCTGGCGGTGCTCTACGGCATGCTGCTGATCGTCTCGGCGCTGGTGCTGGCGCTCTGGTACGACCGCGCCTGCCGCCGCGAGGAAGCCAGGCACCAGAACCAGACAACAGGGGACCGCTGAGCCATGGTACTGGGCATTTTCCTCACCTTCGTGCTGTTCATCGTCGGCCTGTCGTTCTATCTGGGCCGGCAGACCAAAACCTCCAGCGGTTACTACGCGGCCGGCGGACAGATCCACTGGTTTGTCAACGGCATCGCCTTCGCGGGCGACTACCTTTCCGCGGCGTCGTTCCTGGGCATCTGCGGGATGATAGCCACCACGGGGTATGACGGATTTCTCTACTCCATCGGCTTTCTGGCCGGGTGGGTGGTGGCCCTGTTTGTCATCGCCGAACCGCTCCGTCGCATGGGCCGGTACACTTTCGCCGACGCGGTGGACGCGCCGTTCCAGTCGCGGGGCATCCAGTTGATGGCGGCCATCAGCACGCTGGTGGTGTCGCTCTGCTACCTGGTGCCGCAGATGGTGGGCGCAGGTGTACTGGTGGAACCGCTGCTGGGCCTGGCGCACCACTGGGGTGTGCTGATGGTGGGGTCGATTGTCATCGTGATCGTGGCCACCGCCGGCATGGCCTCCACCACCTATGTGCAGTTTTTGAAGGGCGGGCTGTTGATCCTGTTCTCCGCGGCGCTGGTATGGGCGGTCTGCGCGCGGGGGCTTTCCACCCACCCAGGCGACAACGGGGAGAAACCGTTCTACAACCACCGTGTGGTGTCGGCCGAACCGGGCAACCCGCCGCGCCCCGCCGATGCCGGGCTGGCCGTGGTGGAGGAGCACCAGTCCAAGACCGGCCGCTTCGCCCTGGTGGAGGAAACCGGACAAGACTCCGCCCGCCGCACCTGGTGGCGGGTGGATGAGAAGGATAACACCCTGACCCTGGTGGAGGGCGAGTGTCAGGTCACCGGCAAAGGGGGCCAGTCGCTGATCAACGGCATGCCAGCCAGCGCGGACAACAAGCTGCGATCGGTGGGCAACATCTCACGCCTGATGGGCCAGAAGGAGGCCACCACCGGGCCGCTTTCGCCGGTGGGGATTCTGGCGGCATTGGGCCACCCCGAAACCACCGTGCGCACCTGGAAGGAAGTCCGTTTCGACAGCCAGGCCGGGGACAAGGTGACGGCCTACTTTCCGGTGGAAACTCCGGGCTCGCGCCTGCTGCGCCCCGGAATGAAGTTCAAGCTGGAGGGAACCGCCTTGGAACGGCTGGACTTCGCGTCGCTGATGCTGGCGCTGTTTTTGGGGACCGCAGCCCTACCCCATATCCTGATCCGGTACTACACGGTTCCCAGCCCTGCCAGCGCGCGCAAATCCACGCTGGTGGCCATCGGTTCCATCGGGCTCTTTTATGTCCTCACCCTGTTCATGGGGCTGGGGGCTATGACGAACGGCGTGTTGAACCCGGCCGACAGCAACATGGCCGCGCCCCTGCTGGCCAAATCGTTCGGCTTGTTCCTGTTCGCGGTGATCTCGGCCATCGCCTTCGCCACCGTGCTGGGCACGGTGAGCGGCCTGATTGTCGCCGCTTCAGGCGCCGTGGCCCACGACCTGGCCGACCGTTTCATGAACCTGCAGCTACCCGAAAAGGCCAAGATCACGCTGGGAAAGATTTCCGCGCTGGGGATCGGCGCGGTGGGTATCGCCCTGGGCATCTTGTTCAAGGGGATGAATGTGTCGTTTCTGGTGGGGCTGGCGTTCGCTGTGGCGGCCAGCGCCAACCTGCCGGCGATCGTGATGATCCTGTTCTGGAAGCGCGCCACGGCGTGGGGCGTGATCGCCTCCATCGCCATGGGCATGGTCTCGTCACTGGCGCTGATCCTGCTGTCGCCCGACTTGTACAAGCTATACGGGCTCGACCCGCTGAAGGCCCCGGTGGCACTGGCCAACCCGGGGATCATTTCGATCCCGTTGGGTTTCATCACTCTGGTGGTGGTGTCGCTGCTCACCAAGCAAGTGGAGCGGCACCACCACAACTGACTCTAGGTGTAGGGAAACAGATCCGAATCAGGCGTGGTGGCCACCTCGTAGAGCGTCTTTCCCAACCGCTGGGCCAAGGCTTCCAGCAATTTCTCCCCCTTGGCCGAGGTGGATTTGGAGGGATCGCCGACGCCGGTGTTGCTGGTGGCGATGTGCCACGGACGGGTGATGGACAGCCAGCCCTTGTTGATCGCCTCGATGCTGCTCTTGCGGGTGGCGCCATCATCGGCCAGTTCCAGCTTCACCCAGTCGGGCACCAGGGCCATGGCCAGGCTGGTTTCGGTCTCGT
>Ga0315899_10000650_pt1 | contig 41354 bp, 39 predicted proteins | sample LakEriMetagenome_2_FD_203518 | JGI IMG/M metagenome (GOLD analysis project Ga0315899, IMG submission 203518) | Freshwater fungal communities from buoy surface, Lake Erie, Ohio, United States - Buoy 4 MA112 | ecosystem: Environmental > Aquatic > Freshwater > Lake | place: USA: Lake Erie, Ohio...
GGCGCATCAGAGCCAGCTTGGAAAAGCACGGCGACCGCTTTGCTCAAAAGGTTTTGAGCGACCAGGAGTTTGCAACTTACAAAGCGCGCAGTGCCAGATGGCCAGAACGGGGTGTTCGTTATGTGGCCACACGATTTTCTGCCAAGGAAGCATTTAGCAAAGCCATTGGTATGGGCATGCGCATGCCAATGACTTGGCGCTCGTGCGAAATTGGCAAACTGCGTTCAGGTCAACCTGTGATTGTTTTGCACGATGCCTTGAAAATCTGGTTTGAGTCCCAACATCTAAAAGCACACATCAGCGTCACTGACGAAGCAGATTACGCGGGCAGTTATTGCATCGTTGAAAAAACCGAATGAACATCCAAGCACCTCTCATCATCGACATTGAAGGCTTTGCGCTCACAACGGTCGACGAAAAACGCCTGAAAAACCCTTTGACGGGTGGTCTCATTTTGTTTGCTCGCAATTGGCAAAGCCGTGCGCAGCTCACGGCTTTGTGTGCAGACATCAAGGCTGTTCGAAAAGATTTGTTGATTTGCGTTGACCATGAAGGCGGCCGAGTACAACGTTTTAGAAACGATGGTTTCACACATTTGCCTGCCATGCGACGATTGGGCGAGATGTGGGCCCAAGATGGCAAAGGTCTGAGGGGTGAAGGTGTTTTAAAGTCTTGCAAAGCCGCCACAGCAGTGGGCTACTTGTTGGCTGCAGAGTTGCGCGCCTGCGGTGTTGATTTGAGTTTCACACCGGTTCTTGATTTGGACTATGGCGAAAGCAGCGTCATTGGTGATCGCGCTTTCAGCCGCGATGCGCGCAATGTCAGTTTGCTGGCCAAAAGCCTGATACATGGCTTGCAGCGTGCAGGTATGGGTAATTGCGGCAAGCATTTTCCAGGACACGGCTACGTCAAAGCTGATTCACATGTCGACATCCCTGTCGACAAGCGCAGCCTGAAAGCCATCCTTCAAGAAGATGCCAAACCCTACGAGTGGTTGAGTAACGAGTTGAGTGCTGTCATGCCCGCGCACGTCATTTATCCCAAGGTGGATGCACGACCTGCTGGGTTCTCTCAAAAATGGGTACAAGAAATTTTGCGCGAACAATTGGAATTCACTGGCGCAGTGTTCAGTGATGATTTGTCAATGGAAGGTGCTCGGGTGTTGGATGGCCAAGCCATTAGCTTCACAAAAGGTGTCTTGGCGGCGCTCGAAGCTGGGTGTGATGTGGCTTTGCTGTGCAATCAATCCTTGAAGGGCAGCAAAGTCATTGATGAGGTCTTGGAAGATCTTGCCGAAGCGCAAGTCAAGGGCTGGTGGCAGCCCAATGACTTGAGTGAATCACGACGCCTGGCGCTGCTGCCGACATTGCCCACCTTGGCATGGGATGATTTGGTACGTTCTGTCCACTACCAACAAGCCTTGGCTTGTTTGCCCTGATATGCAATTGATTGCTTGGATTTTTAAAATATTTTTCAGTTTACTGGGACTGGTTTTTGTCTTGGGCACACTGTGTATCTTGCTGTTGGCTTTAATTTCTGGCGCGCTTTGGTCTTTGGTTCGTGGTCGAAAACCCGAAGTGGCCGTGGTCTGGCAGCGCTATCAAGACATGGCTCGCAACAAAGCACCCTTTGGTGCTTGGCGCACAAGCTCGCAAAATACGCCAGAGGTGGTAGACGTTGAGGTTAAAGAAGTCACAGAAGCGCCTCGCTCGGATCGATTGCCCAAACAATAAGCCACGGCAAGCATTCAGAACTTGCCTGTTCTGACTCTTAATCTTGCTCTCGCTTTAACGCGGGAAACAAAATCACATCGCGAATGCTGGGGCTGTCTGTCAGCAACATCATCAAACGGTCTATGCCAATGCCGCAACCACCAGCGGGCGGCATGCCATATTCCAAGGCGCGCACAAAGTCGTGGTCAAAGAACATGGCCTCATCGTCACCGCTGTCCTTGGCGTCCACTTGCGCTTGAAAGCGCGCCACTTGGTCCTCAGCGTCGTTCAATTCTGAAAACCCATTGCCAAATTCACGGCCAGTGATGTAGAGCTCAAAGCGCTCTGTGACTTCAGGGCGAAGGTCGTTGGCGCGTGCCAAGGGTGAAATTTCGGTGGGGTGTTCCATGATGAACGTGGGTTCCCACAATTTGTCTTCGACAGTTTCTTCAAAGTACAAAACTTGCAAGCCGGCCAATGATTTTTTAGACAATTTGTTCTTGGCTTCGCTCATGCCCAGTTTTTGCAGGGCTTGAATGAGCCATGTTGCGTCGTCAACTTTGTCGCCAGCGTCTGTGTGCTTCACAATGGCTTCCCGAATGGTGAGGCGCTCAAAAGGCTTGGCCAAATCGACGGGTTTACCGCCATAGCTCAGTTGCAAATGACCAACGGCGTTCATAGCCGCATCCCGCACCAGCTCTTCGGTAAAGCCCATCAAGTCTTGGTAGTTCCAATAAGCCGCGTAGAACTCCATCATGGTGAATTCGGGGTTGTGGCGAACGGAAATGCCTTCGTTGCGAAAGTTGCGGTTGATTTCGAACACCCGCTCAAACCCCCCCACCAACAAGCGTTTCAAGTACAACTCAGGCGCAATGCGCAAGTACATTTCTTGGTCAAGCGCATTGTGGTGCGTGACAAAGGGGCGAGCGTTGGCACCGCCAGGAATAGGATGCAACATGGGTGTTTCAACTTCCAAGAAGTCGTGTTTGACCATGAAGTCGCGAAGACCGCTGACGGCTTTGCTGCGGGCGGTGAAACGTTTGCGCGCATCTTCGTCCATCATCAGATCTACATAGCGCTGGCGGTATTTGATTTCTTGGTCAGCCACACCATGAAACTTGTCTGGCATGGGGCGCAGACTTTTCGTCAGCATGCGCACGCTGGAGGCATGCAAGGACAATTCGCCCATTTTGGTTTTGAACAAATAGCCTTCGGCCGCCACGATGTCACCCAGGTCCCAATGCTTGAAATCGTTGTAGGCTTCTTCGCCAATGTCGTCGCGCGTGACATAAATTTGGAAGCGACCTGTGGCGTCTTGCAAGGTGGCAAAACTGGCTTTGCCCATCACGCGCTTGAGCATCATGCGGCCTGCAATTTTGGCTGTGGTTGGAACAATGCCTTCGCCTTTTAAAGTTTCAGGCGCCTTCTCACCATGGGCATGGGTCAAACCTGCGGCGCGATCTTCGGGTTTGAAGTCATTGGGAAACGCAACGCCTCTCCCCTCTTTTTGAGCTTCTCGCATCGTCTTGAGCTTGTTTCTGCGCTCGGCAATCAGTTGATTCTCGTCAACGATGGGGGCGGTTTGATTTTCTGCTGGCGTGTCTGACATGTGGGAAGCTTCTGAAGTGGGGGCTGTAAAAAGCCCTTAATTACGCTGAAATTCAGCGGGAACCCGTTATTTTACGATTGCTTCGGGCTCAAGCTATGATTTGAGGACTCGGAGGACTTCTGTGTTTCTACAAATTGTCAATTTGATCTTGGATGTTGCCACCGGTTTGGTGGGCGGCGCCTGCCTCATGCGATTGGTGATGCAATGGCAGCGCCTGCCTTTTCAGAACCCCATTGGGCGCTTTGTCTTTGCGGTCACCGACTGGATGGTAATGCCGCTCAGGCGTTTTTTGCCAGCCATGGGTCGCTTGGATACGGCCAGTCTGGTCGCGGCATGGTTGATGAAATTGAGCCATGTCACTGCCATGTGGGTGCTCACAGGCACACAAGCTGCTTTTCTGGGTATTTTGGTGGCCAGTCTGTTCGGCGTCTTGCACTGGCTGGTATCTGGCCTCAGCGTCATTATTTTGCTGTACGCCGTCTTGTCTTGGGTGCAGCCCAACAGCGGCAGCATGATGCTTTTATCCCGATTGGTAGAGCCTTGGTTGGCGCCTATTCGAAACGCTTTGCCTCAGCCAGGCGGCATTGATTTGTCGCCCTTGGTGTTGCTGGTCATTTTGCAAATTGCCGGCATGTTGCTGGCAGGTTTGCAACATGGGGCGTTCTAAGCGCAGCAAACTTTTGTTCGCTGCTTAAAGTGAATCAGCTAACCGCGTCGGCCGATTGACGTGTCAGCATGGCCAAGGTGTTGGCAATGCTCATTTTCAATTCTCGGCGATCGCAAATGAAGTCGATGGCGCCTTTTTCTTGCAAGAACTCGGCGCGCTGGAAACCCTCTGGCAAGGTGACGCGCACGGTGCTTTCAATCACGCGGGGGCCCGCAAAGCCAATCAGGGCCTTGGGTTCAGCGATGACCACATCGCCCATGAAAGCAAAACCAGCCGATACACCGCCCATGGTGGGGTCTGTTAAGACGCTGATATAGGGTAAGCCTTTTTTGGCCAACCTGGTGAGTGCGGCATTGGTTTTGGCCATCTGCATCAAAGACAACAGGCCTTCTTGCATGCGAGCGCCACCCGTTGCCGTGAAGCAAATGAAGGGTACTTTTTGCTCGATGGCTGTTTCAACGCCCCGCACAAATCGCTCACCAACCACAGAGCCCATGCTACCGCCCATGAAGTCAAATTCAAAACATGCCGCGACCACATTGATGCTGTGGATGGCGCCGCCCATGACCACCAAGGCATCGGTTTCACCTGTGTTGCTCATGGCTTCTTTGATGCGTTCGGGGTACTTGCGGCTGTCTTTGAATTTCAAGGCGTCTACGGGTACCACCTCTTGGCCAATTTCGTAGCGCCCTTCGTTGTCTAAAAAACTGTTCAAACGGGCCCGAGCGCCCATTCGGTGGTGGTGACTGCAGGAAGGGCAGACATTTTGATTTTGCTCTAAGTCATTTTTGTAAAGCACGGACTCGCACTTGGGGCACTTGATCCACAAGCCTTCAGGCACACTGCGACGGTCAGCTGGGTCAGTGTGCAGAATTTTGGGGGGAAGCAGTTTTTCGAGCCAACTCATGTCGATTTCCTTAGGTGTTGATCAGGCGTCCATGGCCTGACGAATTTCGCGCAAGAAAGTACCAGCCACTGTGGCGACTTTATCGCGAGGTTCATTTTCGATCAATTGAATGATTTTGCTACCAATGACGACAGCATCGGCCACTTTGCCAATGGCCTTTGCAGTTTGAGCATCGCGGATGCCAAAGCCAACGCCCACGGGAATACTCACTTTTTGACGAATACGGGGCAACATGGCTTCGACTTCAGCCGTGTTCAAGGACCCAGACCCAGTGACCCCCTTCAGGGATACGTAGTAGACATAACCACTGGCCACATCGGCTACTTGTTGCATGCGCTGATCGGTGCTGGTGGGCGCCAGCAGAAAGATCAGGTCCATTTTGTGGGCGCGCAATTTGGCGGCAAATTCAACGCATTCTTCAGGTGGGTAGTCCACCACCAAGACCCCATCAATACCAGCTTTGGATGCATCGCGAATGAAGCTGTCTTTGCCGTGTTTTAAGTCATAGCGCTCTATGGGGTTGGCGTAGCCCATTAAAACAACGGGTGTTGCACTGTTTTTCTTGCGAAAGACTTTCACCATGTCAATCACATGCGAGGTGCCAATGCCAAAGGCCAAGGCTTTGTCGCCGGCCTTTTGAATCACCGGGCCATCGGCTGAGGGGTCGCTGAAAGGCACGCCCAATTCAATGACATCAGCGCCCGCATCCACCATGGCGTGCATGAGTTCGGGCGTGACGTCTGCAAAAGGATAGCCTGCGGTGACGTAGGGAATCAAGGCCTTGCGACCTGCGGTCTTCAGATGTTGGAACGTAGTTTCAATGCGACTCATTTGAAAACTTTCACGGGCTGCTCGCTCATGGGCAAGCCACCTTTGACGCCTTGGCCCTGACAACTTGGCCGGCAATAAAAGTCGGCTTTACTAAGGTCAGCCACTGTGCCGATGTCTTTGTCACCGCGCCCAGACAGGTTGACCAAAATGGATTGATCAGGCTTCAGGGTGGCAGCCAATTTTTTGGCATAGGCCACAGCATGGCTTGATTCGAGGGCGGGAATGATGCCTTCGGTGCGGCACAAATAGTGAAACGCATCTAAGGCTTCTTGGTCGGTGATGCCCACATACTCTGCTCGGCCGATGTCTTTAAGGAAGGCGTGTTCGGGGCCAACGCCGGGGTAATCGAGGCCGGCGCTGATGCTGTGCGTCTCGGTAATTTGACCGTTGTCGTCTTGCAAAATGTAGGTCCGGTTACCATGCAAGACACCTGGGCTGCCGCGTTGCAAAGAAGCCGAGTGCTTGCCGCTCTCTAAGCCTTCACCTGCCGCTTCTACGCCAATCAGGCGAGTGTTCTTGTGGTTGATGTAAGGGTAAAAAATACCCATGGCGTTGGACCCGCCGCCCACACAGGCAATGACCGCATCGGGTTGTTGGCTGTGCAGTCCTGTTTGTGCCAAAAGAGTGGGCATTTGTTCAAGACATTCGTTGCCAATGACACTTTGGAAATCGCGGACCATCATGGGGTAGGGGTGTGGGCCTGCCACAGTGCCAATGATATAGAAGGTGTTGTCGACGTTGGCCACCCAATCGCGCATGGCTTCATTCAAGGCATCTTTCAATGTGCGGCTACCAGAAGTGACGGGTACCACGGTGGCGCCCAGCAATTTCATGCGATAGACATTGGGGCTCTGACGCTTCACATCTTCTGATCCCATGTAAACCACACATTCCAAGCCATAACGCGCACAGATGGTGGCAGTTGCTACGCCGTGTTGTCCGGCGCCTGTCTCGGCAATGATGCGGGGCTTGCCCATGCGCTTGGCCAGCATGGCCTGCCCAATGGTGTTGTTGATTTTGTGAGCGCCGGTATGGTTCAGGTCTTCGCGCTTCAAATAAATTTGCGCACCACCTACTTCGCGGCTCATGCGGGCAGCATGATAGATGGGCGAGGGGCGTCCCACAAAGTGCGCCAGTTCGTATTTGAACTCAGCCAAAAAAGCAGGGTCGTTTTGGTACTTGGCGTAGGCGGCGCGCAATTCTAAAATGGCGTGTGTCAGGGTTTCGCTGACAAAACTGCCGCCATAAATGCCGAAGTGGCCAGAGGCATCGGGTTGCTGATATTCGTTCATGTTGTTACTCAATGGCATCGGCTGCTTTCACAGCAGCCACAAATTCTTGGATTTTTCGGGCGTCTTTCAGGCCTTTTCGGCCCTCTAGCTCGACACCCGAGCTGACATCAACGGCTAAAGACAGGGCTTTGGACCGAAGCGTTCGAATGCCATCGGTCACATTTGCAGGCGTCAATCCACCACTCAAAACGAGGTGAGCGTTGACGTTTGGAGGAAGCTGTGACCAATTGAATGTTTTCCCGCCACCACCGTATCCGTCAACATGGGTGTCGAGCAGAATGGCTTGGGCATTTGAGTAATCATGGGCGAATTTTACCAAGTCAAAAGAATCGGTGTAGTCTGCGGGAATTCGGGCTGCACGCCAGTAGGGGCGACGAACGGCTTGGGCCAAACGTTCGCATTCAGCAGGGGATTCGTCGCCATGAAATTGAAGCAGGGCGTTGGGGACAGCTTGGCAGGCCGCTAGAACGTCTTCTAGGCTAGCATTGACAAATAAAAGGACTGGCGTGGTACCGGGAGGCAATAATTTAGCCAAGATGCCAGCACGTTTGGGAGAAACATATCTGGCGCTTAGGGGGTACATCACAAAACCTATGGCATTGACCCCAGCTTTGGTGCAGGCCAAGACATCGGCTTCAAGAGTAAGACCGCAAATTTTGATGAAGGTGTTATGCACGGCAGTGCTCATGGCAACCAGTGAAAAGGGGGGGTCGTGGTGGGTAGACCCCATTTGGGATCATAGACTGGGCCCTGAAAATACAAACCGTTTGGCGAAAACGTGGGGGAGGCTGCATCGCGACGTTTGCTTTCAATCACCTCGGTCATCCATTCTGGCGCTTGAAAACCTTGGCCAATGGTGACCATGCACCCCATGATGTTGCGAATCATGTGGTGCAAAAAGGCGTTGCCTTCAAACTCAAAACGCCAGTAAGGTCCATGCTTGTGAATATCGACGCGCAGCATGGTTTTGACGGGCGATAAAGCTTGGCAGCTGCTGGCCCTGAAAGATGTGAAGTCGTGCTCACCCAGCAGGTATTGAGAGGCTTGGCGCATGCTTTTTTCGTCTAAGTTGCGATAAACCCAGCCCGCACGGCCAAACTCCAAGCTGGGGCGAACGGGTGACTCCAGCAGAATATAGGCGTAGCGGCGTGATAAAGCGCTACCCCGCGCATGAAACTCAAATGGGACTTCTTGCGCCCATTGAACAGAAATGTCATCGGGTAAATAGCGATTGGTGCCGCGCACCCAAGAGCCCATGTCGCGCTCAAGGGGCGAATCAAAGTGAACCACTTGCATCAAACCATGAACGCCAGCGTCGGTCCGGCCCGCGCAAAGCGTGGTGACTTTGTGTGTGGTGAATTCTTGGAGGGCCTTTTCCAATTTATCTTGGATGGTCAGCCCCGTGCTCTGGCTTTGCCAGCCTTGATAGGGTTGGCCGTTGTAGGAGATGCCCAGAGCAACTCTCACTGAAGCGTCTCGGTGCTAGCAGGCGACCTGAACCCGCCAATCGGATGGCGTGCTTTGGGATTTAAATCTAAATTCAAATCAAGCTCTGCGAGACTGGCTGGCATCTCCAACTTTGCATTTGGTGACGCAAGTCCGGTAGATTTTCCAATGTCTTCAGAGGGTATCAAAGTACTCATGCCATTCTTTGTTTTTCGACCTTGGATTCGAAGCCCTGCCCAAACAGCAAGGACACCCAAGAGGGCTAGGGCAGCCCAAAGGTAAGCGTTTCGATGAGGTGCTTCAAGCAGACGGTTTAAGTTGAAAAAACCACTGCCGCTATCGGCCGATTTGTGTTGAATGCTTGGGATTGTTTGACCCGCACTCAGGGGGACTGAAGCAGTGAGCTGCATCAGTTGGTTGACATTGCTTTGAAGCGAATCTAATTGTTTTTGAGCATCTTTCAAAGCGCGCTGGGCAGCCAATCTTGTTTCAGCGTTTTGTTTTTCTATGTTGGCTTGAGAAAGTTTCAGTTGGTCTATCGTCGCGCTTGCTGTGTTGGCAGCGGCCTCTTCTTGCCCTACCTTGCCAGTCATTTGACGGGAAGGTGCTTGCGCATTGATTGAACGAGGATTTTGCGCAGCTGCCTGAGAAAATGCGATAAAGTCTTTTTGCTGTGCGATGAGAAATTGACGTGCATCATCAGCATCGATAGCGCGAACAGCCGTATCTGATGGCGCTTTAAGCACGGCACCTGCACGCAGCAAATTCACATTGCCCTCAATGAAGGCGTCTGGCTGATTTTTGAGTAACGCGACCAACATTTGTTGCGTGCTCATGTCTTCAGAAAGCCACTTTTGAATAATTTGACTGGCACTTTCGCCTTTTTGAACGACGTGTTCAGTGGGAGCTTGTTGAGCCTGTGCCTGCGGGTTTGCCGCTTGGGGTAGTTTGATTGGCGCCTCGACTTTAACAGGTGCAGGTTTGAGCATCAAAGTGAATGCTTTCACCCATTTGCCAGATGCAGTTTGTGCTTCTATCAAAAGATCCACAAAATTATCGGAGAAAGCTTGCGGGCTGAACAAACGAATTCGCTTGATGCCATCTGTTGTTTCAACAAGCTCAAGTTGTAATTCACCGATAGCAGGTGTGAAAACCAAGCCCAGTTGCGAGAATCTTTCTGCAGGCGCAAGCTTAACGACCAATTGACCCCATTCTTCAGCTGTCGCACTGGCAACGCTGATCTCGGCACGCAATGGCTCGCCTTTGTGCGATTGCACTTCGATACCTGCAAGTGTCAGTGCGTGAACACTCAGACTTAGACAACTCAAGCCAATACCAAAGCCTATGACGCTGAGAAGTCCAACACGGAGGCTGGTTAGGGTTTGGGGACGAGTCATTTTTGAATGTTTAAGTTGGCAGAGTGGTGCTCGCAGGGTCAAGCTTCTTTTATGCGGCTAACAAAATACGCAGCATGCGGCGCAAAGGTTCTGCGGCGCCCCACAGCAATTGATCGCCAATGGTGAAGGCGCCAAGATACTCAGAGCCCATGGCCAACTTACGAATACGGCCCACAGGAATGGTCATGGTGCCAGTTACTGCAACAGGTGTGAGGTGTTGCAAGGTGGCTTCGCGTGTGTTGGGGATCACTTTGACCCACTGATTGTCGGCAGCGATCATGGCTTCGATGTCGGAGAGCGGGACGTCTTTTTTCAGCTTGAAGGTGAGAGCCTGACTGTGACAACGCATGGCTCCCACACGAACGCAAAAGCCATCGACAGGAATAGCTGGCTTGTTGAAGCCTTCGCCCAAGCCCAAAATTTTGTTGGATTCGGCCATGCCTTTCCATTCTTCTTTGGACATACCATTGCCCAGATCTTTGTCGATCCAAGGAATGAGAGAGCCGCCCAAAGGTGCGCCAAAGTTGGCAGTTTCAGTGCCACTCAGAGATCGTTGTTTGTCAATGACTTTGCGATCGATTTCCAAAATGGCACTCTTGGGGTCGTCGAGCAAAGCTTTCACTTCTGCATTCAAGGTGCCGTATTGTGTGAGTAATTCGCGCATGTGTTGCGCGCCGCCACCTGAGGCTGCTTGGTAGGTTTGGGTGCTCATCCATTCGACCAAACCGGCTTTGTACAAAGCGCCAACACCCATCAACATACAGCTGACAGTGCAGTTGCCGCCAATCCAATTTTTGCCTCCATTTTTCAATGCAGTTTGAATGACGGACATGTTCACAGGATCCAAAATGATGATCGCGTCTTTGTCCATGCGCAGCGTAGAAGCAGCATCAATCCAGTGGCCACTCCAGCCAGAGGCACGCAGCTTGGGGAAAACTTCGGTGGTGTAGTCACCGCCTTGAGCGGTGATGATGATGTCGCAACGTTTCAATGCATCGATGTTGAAAGCATCTTGCAAGCTTGTCTCGTTTTTGGCCATGGCGGGCGCTTTGCCGCCAGAGTTGGAGGTGGAGAAGAACAAAGGTTCTATCAAACCAAAGTCGCCCTCGGCTTGCATGCGGTCCATCAAGACGGAGCCAACCATGCCACGCCAGCCTACAAGTCCTACCAATTTCATGTCATCACCCTTTCAATTTAATTTTGAGATTCCGACTCGTCGAGCCGGAAGGGCATGACGAGTTTGGAGTTATCAGCTCTTTGTCGTTTTCGTAATTGCTTTAACAACAGCTTCGCCCATTTCGCGCGTGCTGACCTTTTGTGTGCCTTCTGACCAGATGTCAATCGTGCGCAAACCTGAAGCCAATACAGATTTCACCGCCGTTTCAATGCGATCGGCGGATTGGGCTTGGTTCAGTGAAAAACGTAACATCATGGCTGCGGACAGTATTGTAGCCAATGGGTTTGCAATACCCTTACCAGCGATGTCGGGTGCGCTGCCGTGGCTGGGCTCGTACAAGCCTTGGTTTTTGCTGTTCAAACTGGCCGATGGCAACATGCCAATGGAGCCTGTGAGCATGGAAGCTTCGTCGGACAATATGTCGCCAAACATGTTGCCGGTGACCACCACGTCAAATTTCTTGGGTTCTTTGACCAATTGCATGGCTGCGTTGTCAACATACATGTGATCGAGCGCCACATCGGGATATTCTTTGTGGACATCGGTGACCACATCTTTCCAGAACTGGAAGGTCTCAAGCACATTGGACTTGTCAACACTGGTTAATTTTTTTCTGCGTTTGCGAGCAGCTTGGAAGGCCACATGGGCAATGCGTTCGATTTCGGGGCGTGAATAACGCATCGTGTCAAAAGCTTCTTCTGCGCCAGGGAAATGACCATCTGTGGCGACACGGCGCCCACGAGGTTGACCAAAGTAAATGTCGCCCGTGAGTTCCCGAATGATCAAAATGTCAAGGCCTGAAATGAGTTCAGGCTTGAGGCTGGAGGCACCCACCAATTGCTCGTAGCAAATGGCGGGGCGGAAGTTGGCGAACAAGCCCAAGTTTTTGCGTAAGCCCAAAATAGCTTGTTCAGGGCGCAAGGGGCGGTCAAGTTTGTCGTATTTCCAGTCGCCTACAGCACCAAACAAAATGGCGTCCGATTCTTTGGCGAGCTTCAGTGTGGATTCTGGCAAAGGGTGCCCGTGGGCTTCATATGCGGCGCCGCCCACCAAGGCTTCTTCCATTTCGAATTTCAACTCGAGCGCATGCAGGACCTTGACTGCTTCTGCAACGATTTCGGTGCCAATGCCGTCACCCGGCAGAACTGCAATTTTCATGATGTAAAGACTTTAAAAAAAGATGCGTTTTGTATTGTCGATGTTTAGGCAATGTGCGCCAACCATGGCTTCGTCGCTAAACGTTCTGCTTCGAAGCTTTTGATTTTTTCTGCATGGCGCAACGTTAAACCGATGTCATCCAAGCCGTTGATCAAGCAGTATTTGCGAAAAGCTTGAACGTCGAATGGAATCTCTTCACCTTGTGCACGAACCACCACTTGGCGTTCAAGGTCAATGGTGAGTTGATAACCAGGAAATGCAGCCACTTCATCAAATAGTTTGGCCACGACGTTTTCGGGCAGCACGATGGGCAACAAACCGTTTTTAAAACAGTTGTTGAAAAAAATATCGGCATAGCTGGGTGCAATGACTGCGCGAAAACCATATTGGTCAATAGCCCATGGCGCGTGCTCGCGGGAAGAGCCGCACCCAAAGTTTTTGCGAGCCAGCAAAATGGAGGCGCCTTGATAGCGCGCCTGATTGAGAATGAAGTCCGGATTGGGTTTGCGGCTGGCAGGGTCTTGACCAGGAAAGCCTGCATCCAAGTAGCGCCATTCGTCAAAAAGATTGGGGCCAAAGCCTGTTTTGCGAATCGACTTTAAGAACTGCTTGGGAATGATGGCGTCTGTGTCAACGTTTTCGCGGTCCATTGGCGCCACGAGGCCTTTGTGTACAGTGAATTTTTGCATGTGAATTCCTTGATCTGGGGTGTGAACGTGAATTGGCCAGTGCTTGCTTAGGCAAACTGACGAATGTCCACAAAGTGACCATGAATGGCCGCCGCAGCAGCCATGGCAGGGCTGACCAAGTGCGTGCGTCCGCCAGCGCCTTGACGGCCTTCAAAGTTGCGGTTGCTGGTGCTGGCGCAACGCTCACCGGGCTCTAAGCGGTCGGCATTCATGGCCAAGCACATGGAGCAACCAGGTTCACGCCATTCAAAGCCAGCGGCCTTGAAAATTTCGTGCAAACCTTCTCTCTCCGCTTGCTCTTTAACCAAGCCAGAGCCTGGTACCACCATGGCCAGCTTGACTGTTTTTGAAACTTTTTGACCCAGCTTTTTAACCAAAGCGGCGGCCTCACGGATGTCCTCGATGCGGCTGTTGGTGCATGAGCCAATGAAGATTTTGTCGACAAAAATATCGTTCAGAGCTTTGCCTGGTTGAAGTCCCATGTAATTGAGGGCGCGCTCAATGGCATCGCGCTTGTTGGCATCTTTTTCTTTGTCAGGATCGGGCACGATGCCATTGATGCCAAGCACCATTTCGGGTGAAGTACCCCAGGTGACTTGGGGCACGATGTCGGCTGCATGGATTTCAACCACAGCATCGAAATGCGCACCAGCATCGGACTGCAATGTTTTCCAGTAAGTGACCGCATGATCCCATTCCACGCCAGTGGGTGACAACAAGCGGCCTTTGACGTACTCAATGGTTTTCTCGTCTACGGCGACTAGGCCAGCTCGCGCACCCGCTTCAATGGCCATGTTGCAAACGGTCATGCGACCTTCCATGGACAATGCACGAATGGCAGAGCCACCAAACTCAATGGTGTAACCAGTACCGCCGGCAGTCCCAATTTTGCCAATGATGGCCAGCACGATGTCTTTGCCCGTAATGCCTTTGGCCACAGTGCCTTCAACTTTGACCAACATGTTTTTGGCTTTTTTGGCCAACAAGGTTTGGGTGGCCATGACGTGCTCAACTTCACTGGTACCAATGCCGTGTGCCAGTGCGCCAAATGCGCCGTGTGTGGACGTGTGCGAGTCACCGCAAACCACGGTCATGCCGGGCAAGGTAGCGCCATTTTCTGGGCCAATGACGTGAACAATGCCTTGGCGCTTAGACATAAAGGGGAAAAAGGCGGCAGAACCAAACTCGGCGATGTTGCTGTCAAGCGTGGTGATTTGCTCTTTGCTGATGGGGTCGGTGATGCCGTCGTAGCCCAACTCCCAGCCAGTGGTGGGGGTATTGTGGTCTGCAGTGGCCACAATGGAACTGACGCGCCAGACTTTGCGCCCAGCTTGGCGCAGGCCCTCAAAGGCTTGGGGGCTGGTGACTTCGTGCACCAAGTGACGGTCAATGTACAAGACGGCAGTGCCGTCTTCTTCGGTGTGGACAACGTGTTCGTCCCAAATTTTGTCGTAAAGCGTACGGGCCATGATGCATCCTAGGGTCAAGACCAGATTTTAGCTGATTACCAATATTGCTCGTGCTGTATTTGCAGGGTAGGATCAACAGGATTGGGCCTTGAAAAGCTATAGTGTCGTTTGGCCGATCTTAGAAATTCAAGCCTAATTAATCAGTTAACTATTTATTGAGACTTTTTCCATGACTACTGTCCACCCAAGTGACAATGTTTTAGACAGCAAGGTTGCACCCAGTCCGCAACGCATTGGTGTTCCCAAAGAGATATTCCCTGGCGAAAAGCGAGTTGCCACTGTGCCCGATGTGGTGACCAAGCTGACCAAACTTGGCTTTGCAGTGGTGGTCGAACAAGGCGCGGGTGATCTGGCCGACCTGTCTGACCAAGCCTACGAACAAGCTGGGGCAAGCATTGCACCCAGCGCAGCAGCGCTTTGGAGCGGCAGCGACATCGTCTTCAAGGTTCGTGCGCCCACAGCCGAGGAAGTTGCCCTCATGCACGAAGGCCAGACCCTCATCGGTTTCTTGTGGCCCGCTCAAAACTCCGATTTGATGCAGCAACTGGCTGCCAAAAAAGTCACAGCCTTGTCCATAGATGCTTTGCCGCGCACCCTTAGCCGTGCCCAAAAAATGGACGCACTGACCTCCATGGCGGGAGTCAGTGGCTACCGCGCTGTGGTCGAAGCGGCAGGTGCTTTTGGCCGCTTCTTCAATGGTCAAATTACGGCTGCGGGTAAAGTGCCTCCGGCCAAGGTTTTTATTGCAGGTGCAGGGGTGGCCGGTTTGGCCGCCATTGGCGCGGCTGCCAGTTTGGGCGCCATCGTTCGCGCAAACGACACACGCGCAGAAGTGGCAGACCAAGTGATCTCTCTGGGCGGCGAGTTCGTCAAGGTGAACTATGAAGAAGAAGGCTCTGGCGGTGGCGGTTATGCCAAAGTGATGAGCGAAGGCTTTCAGGCTGCGCAGCGCGAGATGTATGCCCAGCAAGCCAAAGAGTGCGACATTATCATCACCACCGCGCTCATACCTGGCAAACCAGCGCCCAAGTTAATCACTGCTGAAATGGTTCGCAACATGAAGCCTGGCAGCGTCATCGTTGACATGGCAGCTGAGCAAGGCGGCAACTGTGAGCTGACCGAGCCAGGCAAAGCAGTGGTCAAGCACGGCGTCACCATTGTGGGCTACACCGACCTGGCTTCGCGCATGGCACGCCAGTCGTCTACGCTGTATGGCACCAACCTCTTTCGTTTAACAGAAGAGCTTTGCAAAACCAAAGATGGCGTCATCAACGTCAACATGGAAGACGATGCCATTCGCGGGTTGACGGTCATTAAAGATGGCGTCATTAGTTGGCCAGCGCCTCCCTTGGTTCTCGCGCCTAAACCCGCGTCCAAGCCATCTGCTGCGCCAATGGTCAAAAAAGGCCATGGCCATGGCGAACCTTCTGGCCCCATGCCAGCGGGTCAGCTGGCCATTGTGGCAGGCATTGCTGCGGTTTTGTTTGTCTTGGTGGGCGCTTACGCGCCAGCTGCGTTTCTTTCGCACTTTACGGTGTTTGTCCTGGCCTGCTTTGTGGGTTACATGGTGGTCTGGAACGTCAAGCCTGCGCTGCATACACCGCTGATGAGCGTGACCAATGCCATCAGCTCCATCATTGCCATTGGCGCACTGGTCCAAATCTCACCGATTGCCAATGCTGCTGCGCGCCCCAACACGCTCATCATTGTGTTGGCTTCACTTGCACTGGTACTCACCGCCATCAACATGTTTGGCGGCTTTGCCGTGACTCAGCGCATGCTGGCGATGTTCAGAAAATAATTAGGAAGAAGTCATTCATGAGCTCTAACTTGTCTACGGTTGCGTACATTGGTGCAACCATTCTCTTCATCCTAAGCCTTGGTGGTTTGTCCAATCAGGAAACCGCACGCCGTGGCAATCTCTACGGCATGATCGGCATGACGTTGGCAGTTTTGGCCACCGTGTTGGGCCCCCAAGTCACAGGCGCGGGTATGCCTTGGATTGTTGGCAGTTTGGTCGTTGGCGGTGCCATTGGTTTGTACGCTGCACGCTCAGTGCAAATGACGCAAATGCCCGAGTTGGTTGCGCTCATGCACAGCATGGTCGGCATGGCTGCTGTGTTGGTCGGCTATGCCACCTACGTCGATCCCGAAGCTACCAAAGGCTTTGAAGGTGCGGCACACGCGATCCATTCGATGGAAATCTACATTGGCATCTTCATTGGCGCGGTTACTTTTTCTGGCTCGGTTGCGGCATTTGGTAAATTGTCGGGCCGCATTGGTGGTAGTCCCTTGTTGCTGCCAGCTCGCCACTGGATTAATTTGGCCGGTTTGTTGGCGGTGGTTTACTTTGGCCGCATGTTCTTGCAAGCCGAGACCATTGAACAAGGTATGTTCCCGCTATTTGTGATGAGCGCTATCGCGCTTTTGTTTGGTATCCACATGGTGATGGCCATTGGCGGCGCCGACATGCCGGTGGTGGTGTCCATGCTGAACAGTTATTCGGGATGGGCGGCTGCCGCCACGGGCTTTATGTTGAGCAACGATTTGTTGATTGTGGTGGGCGCCTTGGTGGGCTCCAGTGGTGCCATTTTGTCGTACATCATGTGCAATGCCATGAACCGCAGTTTTATCAGTGTGATTGCTGGCGGCTTTGGGACCACTGCTGCAACGCCTAAGCCTGCTGGCGGTGCAAGTGCCGAGCCAGTGGGCGAAGTTAGCCCCATTTTGGCTGCTGAGACGGCGGAATTGTTGCGCGATGCCAAGAATGTGATCATCGTGCCCGGCTACGGCATGGCCGTGGCACAAGCACAGCACACCGTCTTTGAGATTACCCGTACCTTGCGCGAAAAAGGCGTGAACGTGCGCTTTGGTATCCACCCTGTGGCGGGCCGCATGCCTGGCCACATGAACGTGTTATTGGCTGAGGCCAAGGTGCCTTACGACATCGTGATGGAAATGGATGAGTTGAACGAAGACTTTCCAGATACCGACGTGGCCATCGTCATTGGCGCCAACGACATCGTGAACCCTGCGGCTCAAGACGATCCTACAAGCCCTATTGCCGGTATGCCTGTGCTTGAAGTTTGGAAGGCGCGAACCAGTATCGTCATGAAACGATCTATGGCCAGTGGCTACGCAGGTGTTGACAACCCACTTTTCTACAAAGACAACAACCGCATGTTGTTTGGCGATGCTAAGAAAATGTTGGATGAAGTTCTGGTTGTCCTGAAGACTTAAAAATTCAAAAACTCAACAGGAAAATGGATGAAAAAAGCCCGCGGATCGCGCGGGCTTTCAAAAGAGGCGGGAAGCTTATTTCACGCCAGGGACGTTACGGCGGGGTGAGCCCGTAAACAGCTGACGGGGACGACCGATTTTGTACTCGGGGTCGCCAATCATTTCATTCAGTTGTGCAATCCAGCCCACAGTGCGGGCCAGAGCGAACACGCCGGTGAACAAATTCACTGGAATGCCAATGGCGCGCTGCACAATGCCAGAGTAGAAGTCGACGTTGGGGTACAACTTGCGTGACACGAAGTAGTCGTCTTCCAAAGCGATTTTTTCGACTTGCTTGGCCAATTTGAACAGGGGGTCATTTTCCAAGCCGAGTTCTGCTAGCACTTCGTTGCAAGTCTCTTGCATGAGTTTGGCGCGGGGGTCGTAGTTTTTGTAAACGCGGTGGCCAAAACCCATGAGCTTAACGCCAGAGTTCTTGTCTTTAACTTGCTCCATGAACTCGCCCACTTTAGTGATGCCGCCCATTTTTTGGATATCGTCCAGCATTTTCAAACAGGCCTCATTTGCGCCACCGTGAGCGGGGCCCCAAAGGCATGCCACGCCAGCTGCGACGGCGGCGAAAGGGTTGGTGCCAGATGAGCCGCACAAACGAACCGTAGACGTAGACGCGTTTTGCTCGTGGTCTGCGTGCAAGATGAAGATACGATCTAAGGCACGCTCGAGGACGGGGTTCACGACGTAGTCTTCGCATGGCACGCCAAACATCATGCGCAAGAAATTGCCAGAGTAAGACAAGCTGTTTTGAGGGTACATGAAGGGCTGGCCGATGCCGTATTTGTAGGACATGGCTACCAAGGTTGGCAATTTAGCGATCAAACGAATTGCTGAGATTTCTCGGTGTTCGGGATTATTGATGTCGGTGCTGTCGTGATAGAACGCAGAAAGAGCACCTACCAAGCCAGTCATCACGGCCATAGGGTGTGCATCACGTCGGAAACCGCGCAAGAAAAATTGCATTTGCTCATTCACCATGGTGTGGTTGTTCACCAATTTATGAAAGTCTGTGCTTTGTTTCGCATCAGGCAAATCACCTTTCAATAGCAAGTAGCAAGTGTCTAAATAGTCGCCGTGGTTAGCCAATTGCTCAATGGGGTAGCCGCGGTAGAGCAACTCACCTTTGTCGCCATCGATGAAGGTAATAGCCGATTGGCAAGAGGCCGTTGACAAGAAGCCTGGGTCATAAGTGAACATGCCAGTTTGGCCGTAAAGTTTTCGAATATCGATCACATCAGGGCCAATGCTGCCGCTGTAGACGGGCATTTCAACGCTAGGGCTGCCGTTGCTGAACGACAGGGTGGCTTTGTTGTCGGCAAGTTTCATGATTCAATTTCCTCTGTTAATCAGTCTATTCAAATTTTTTATCAGCTAGCTTAGGTCGAGCCAAATCATGCCATGAGCAGGGTCAGCACTTCAGTGACTTCTTGAGATTCAATGTCAGCGCCAAGCGGTTTGCGCTTCATGAGCAAATCCATCAAATCGTTGTCAGACAAGTCCATCAAAACATACATGCCGCGTGCTTGTCCGACCGTCATTTGCGGCGCGTAGCGATTGAAAAAACGCTCAATGAACAAATCGTTTTCCAACAAGCCACGTCTGCAACGCCAACGCAGTTTACTGAGTGCGCGTTCACCCAAGGGGGCGTTGCGATCCAAAGTGTCGAGAAGTTCATCGCCCATCTTGCTGGTCTCTTTGCTTGATCTCGGTTTAGACGGCGCGGCGCACCATCATCTCTTTGATTTTGCCAATGGCTTTGGTGGGGTTGAGGTTCTTGGGGCACACATCCACGCAGTTCATGATGGTGTGGCAACGGAATAAGCGGTAGGGGTCTTCCAAGTTGTCTAAACGTTCAGCGGTGCCTTGATCGCGGCTATCAGCAATGAAGCGGTAGGCTTGGAGCAAACCTGCAGGGCCGACAAATTTGTCGGGGTTCCACCAGAAGCTTGGACAACTGGTTGAGCAACTGGCGCACAAAATGCACTCATACAAACCATCGAGTTCTTCACGCTCTTCAGGGCTTTGCAGGCGCTCTTTTTCAGGCGGAATGGTGTCGTTGATCAAGTAAGGCTTGATCGAATTGTATTGTTTGAAGAACTGCGTCATGTCAACGATCAGGTCACGAACAACAGGCAAGCCTGGTAGAGGTTTTAAAACAATCTTGCCAGGCAATGTCAACATGTTGGTCAGGCAAGCCAGACCATTTTTACCATTGATGTTCATGGCGTCAGAGCCGCAAACGCCTTCACGGCAAGAGCGACGGAATGATAAGGTGGGGTCCACTTTTTTTAACTTCATGAGCGCATCCAGTAACATGCGTTCATGGCCATCGAGTTCGACCTCAATGCGTTGCATATAAGGCTTGGCATCCTTATCAGGATCGTAGCGGTAGATTTCAAAAGTACGTTTAGTCATGTTTTAACCTTCAGGAATTTAGAACGTCCGGACCTTGGGTGGTACTGAGTCCACTGTCAGAGGCTTCAAGTTGACGGGTTTGTAGGTCAAGCTGTTGGAATCGCTGTGCCACAGTGTGTGTTTCATCCAATTGGCATCGTCGCGGCCCAATGGCGTCATCGGGTCGTCTGCGGGGCGCTCATAGTCGCTCACCGTGTGTGCGCCGCGGCATTCTTTGCGTGCTGCAGCAGAGACCATGGTGGCTTGGGCGCACTCGATCAAGTTTTCCACTTCCAAAGCTTCAATGCGGGCTGTATTGAACACTTTGGAGGTGTCGGTCAAAGCGATGGCATTCACACGCTCGCGAATTTCAGCAATTTTCACCACACCTTCGTCCATGCTGGCTTGTGTCCGGAACACGGCAGCGTGAATTTGCATGGTCGCGCGCATGTCGTTTGCCACATCTTGTGAGTACTCACCCTTGCGACCTTCGAGTCGGTTCAGGCGCGCCAATGTCAAGTCAGCGGCATCTTTGGGCAAGTCTTTGTGCGACTTGGTTTTGCTGGCGAAATCAACAATGTGATTGCCTGCCGCCCGACCAAACACCAAGAGGTCGAGCAAGGAATTGGTGCCCAATCGGTTGGCGCCGTGAACGCTTACGCAGGAACATTCGCCCACTGCGTACAAGCCATTGACTACAGCGTTGTGGCTGCTGGCGGACTGGATGACCACTTGGCCGTGAATGTTGGTCGGAATGCCGCCCATTTGATAGTGGATGGTGGGCACCACAGGAATAGGTTCCTTGGTGATGTCGACGTTGGCGAAATTGACGCCAATTTCATACACGGAAGGCAAACGCTTGTGGATGGTTTCTGAACCCAAGTGGTCCAGCTTCAAAAGCACATAGTCTTTGTTGGGCCCGCATCCGCGGCCTTCTTTGATTTCTTGGTCCATGGCGCGAGAAACGAAATCGCGAGGGGCCAAGTCTTTCAATGTGGGTGCATAACGTTCCATGAAGCGTTCACCATTGCTGTTAAGCAAAATGGCGCCTTCGCCGCGACAGCCTTCGGTGAGTAACACGCCTGCACCGGCTACGCCAGTAGGGTGGAACTGCCAAAATTCCATGTCTTCCAATGGTATGCCAGCGCGAGCGGCCATGCCCAATCCGTCGCCGGTATTGATGAAGGCATTGGTAGAGGCTGCAAAGATGCGGCCAGCACCACCGGTGGCCAACAACACAGTTTTGGCATGCAAGATGTGCAGGTCGCCAGTTTCCATTTCAAGGGCAGTGACGCCGACCACATCGCCTTCAGCGTCTCGAATCAGGTCGAGGGCCATCCATTCCACAAAGAAGCTGGTTTTGGCTTTGATGTTTTGCTGGTACAAGGTGTGCAACATGGCATGACCGGTGCGGTCAGCTGCAGCGCAAGCACGTTGAACCGACTTCTCGCCGTAGTTGGCGGTGTGGCCGCCAAACGGACGCTGGTAAATGGTGCCGTCTGGGTTGCGATCGAAAGGCATGCCCATGTGCTCTAAGTCATAAACCACTTTGGGCGCTTCACGGCACATGAACTCGATGGCGTCTTGGTCGCCGAGCCAGTCGGAGCCCTTGATGGTGTCGTAGAAGTGGTAGTGCCAGTTGTCATCGGACATGTTGCCCAATGCGGCACCAATACCACCCTGAGCCGCCACCGTGTGCGAACGGGTGGGGAATACTTTGGAAAGAACAGCAACGTTCAAACCCGCGCGGGACAGTTGCAAGGCAGCGCGCATGCCGGAGCCGCCGGCGCCGACGATCACGACGTCAAATTTACGCGTGGCGATCTTGTCTTTGGTGTAAGTCATGGTGTGTGAAATCTTGTAATAGGGGGAGAGGCTCAGTGTCTGTCAGTGTTCAATCAGTACCGAACATCATCAAAGAAGCCACAAGGCCTGAACAGCCCAGCCAGCGCAGCCGATGAGCCAAATCAGGGAGGCGACATGCAAGAAAAGACGCAAACCGAGGGGTTTGATGTAATCCATCCAGATATCGCGTATGCCAATCCACGCGTGGTAAAGCAAAGAAAGGATGGTGACAAAGGTCAAAACCTTCATCCACTGTGCTGCAAAAATACCAGACCACTCTTCATAGCCTATAGGGCCGCTGGTGAAAATAATTTGGACCAATACCAAAACGGTGAAGGCGGCCATCAAGGCAGCAGTGATGCGTTGGGCCAACCAGTCGCGAAGGCCGTAGTGAGCGCCAGTCGTGATGCGCTTGGAGCCGTGATTAACTGACATGTGATCTGTTCCTAATTAATAGAGGCCAAACAATTTGGCGGCCAGGACAACGGTGAGTCCCAAGCTTAAAACCAAGGTGACAACCGCCGATGACTTACCAAATGCTTTGGTGACGGCGTGAAATGTGTCCATGTAAAGGTGGCGGATGCCTGCAATGAAATGGTGCAAATAAGCCCAAATGATGGCCAGTGCGACCAATTTGATGAACCAGCCTGGAATGAAGCCAATGCCAACATTGAAGGCGGCAGCAAACTGTGCATACGAAATCTCGGATGTGATGGAGCTGTCAAACATCCAAATGATGAAGGGCATCAACAAGAACATCAAGGCGCCGCTCACACGGTGCAGAATGGACACCCAGCCTGCTGCGGGGAGGCGGTAACTGGGCAAATCGCTGATGGCGTTGATATTGCGAAATTCAGGCCTCTGACGGGCGGTTTCGGTCATTTTTTAATCCTCTTAGGTAGCTTCTCAGTCAGATTTGACGGCAGTTATCGCGGATTCTATTGCAACGCAACAAACTGACATGAGAATTTCATGAACAAAAGAAAAAACAATCTGAATTAGATTCATAAATGTCGCCAAGGCGTCAATTCAGAGCATTGTGATAGTGATGAGCAGCTGTGACGTAAAAGCCTCTGCGCAACTCCATGGGCGTGTCATTGTAGGTATACGCCGTTCGCTCCACGCTCAATAAGGGAGTGTGAGTTTTAATTTCAAGCAATTTGCATTGAGCCTCATCTGGCACCACGGCTTTGATTTTTTCTTCGGCCCGCACCATGCGGACCCCAAACTCTTTTTCAAACAAAGCATACATGGGGCCATCGTAGTCACTTAAGCGTTCTGCAGTCAGTCCTTTGAAGGGTGCGCCGGGTAGCCAAATGTCTTCAAGGATCGTGGGCGTTCCAGCAAATGAAAGAACTCTGCGAACTTGGAGCACTGAGTCACCCGTGCGCAATGCCAATAAACGACCGATCTCCGCATTCGCGCGAAGTCGCTTGCAATCAATGATTTTTCTTTGGGCGGGGCCCTCTCTCTTGGCTTGTCCCGCGTCAGGCATTAACTTCAAAAAACGATATTGCACCTGTTGCTCGGCATGGGTGGCCACAAAAGTGCCTTTTCCTTGTCTGCGAACAACGAGGTGATGGTTGGCCAGTTCATCAATGGCCTTTCGCACGGTACCTTGACTGACTCTGTAACGCGCAGCCAATTCCATTTCGCTGGGTATGCCTTCCCCGGGCTTCCATTCACCCGATTGGAGACCTTGAAGGATCAGCCCCTTGATTTGCTGATAAAGCGGGCTGAAGGCTGGCGCAGAAGCTGAGGAATCGGTCGATTCAGCAGTTTCAACAGAAAAAGCTTGAGTTGTCATGTCAGTTGCCTTGGCAAAAGGCTGGCTCAAAAAGTGGTGCAATGATATCTTATATAAGACATAAGACAAATTGACTTTTCAGGGTTTTCGCGAGTACACTCGAAAGCTGTTTGCCTGTGCGCATTTTCCTTTGCGTACCCGTCTGGAACCCCAGACGACCCGGTCGGCAGCGAGTGTCGGGATGTGGTCGGCGAAGTCAGTTTTCTTATCACCATCTGGAGTTCACACCATGAGCAAAAAGCCCGTTCGCGTCGCCGTCACAGGAGCCGCTGGTCAAATTGGATACGCATTGTTGTTCCGTATCGCCTCTGGCGAAATGTTGGGCAAAGATCAGCCCGTGATCTTGCAATTACTTGAAATCCCCGACGAAAAAGCCCAAAAAGCTCTCAAAGGCGTGATGATGGAGTTGGACGATTGTGCTTTTCCACTGTTGGCGGGCATGGAAGCTCATTCAGACCCCATGACAGCTTTCAAAGACACCGACTACGCGTTGTTGGTGGGTTCACGTCCTCGCGGCCCTGGTATGGAGCGCGCAGAGTTGCTCGCTATCAATGGCGCCATCTTTACGGCACAAGGCAAAGCTTTGAACGCTGTGGCTTCACGCAATGTCAAAGTTTTAGTGGTCGGCAACCCCGCTAACACCAATGCCTATATCGCCATGAAGAGCGCGCCCAATCTCAAACCCGGTAACTTCACAGCCATGCTGCGCTTGGACCACAACCGTGCTGCATCCCAAATTGCAGCCAAAACCGGCAAAGCAGTTGCAGACATTCAGAAATTGTGCGTTTGGGGAAACCACTCTCCCACCATGTACGCCGATTATCGTTTTGCCACCATCAACGGCCAATCTGTGAAGACCATGATCAACGACCAAGAGTGGAATGCCAACGTGTTCTTGCCTACAGTTGGCAAACGTGGTGCCGCGATCATTGAAGCGCGTGGTTTGTCATCTGCCGCCTCTGCAGCCAATGCCGCCATCGATCACATGCGTGATTGGGCATTGGGCACCAACGGCCATTGGGTCACCATGGGCATTCCTTCACAAGGCTGGTACGGTATTCCCAAAGACGTCATGTTCGGCTTTCCCGTCACATGCGTGAACGGCGAATACAAAGTGGTCGAAGGTTTAGAAATTGATGCCTTCAGCCAAGCTTGTATCGACAAAACTTTGAAAGAGTTGACAGACGAGCAAGCAGGCGTGGCTCACTTGCTCTAATTAGAAGACACTTTCGTGAAGCATCCGCGCGACATTCTTTTGGGATCACAAGCTTCAGGCATGCTTTTGCCTGTGTGTGATCACTACAGTGGCGTTGAAGTGCGGATGCGCAAAAGCTTGCAACTGCAAGCGGAAATGACGCAAGAGTTTGGGGCCTGCGTCTTCGATGTGACTTTGGACTGTGAAGATGGCGCCCCTGTAGGTGGTGAAATTGAGCACGCTCATTTGGTCAAAGAAATTGCAAGCAGTGCAGCGAATGAAGCCAGGGTGGCTGTTCGATTGCATCCTGTTGGTCACCCTTCATTTTTCAATGACGTCAATCTGATTGTGGGGAATGCCCATCGCCAATTGAGGCATGTGATGATTCCCAAGGTGGAATGTATTGCCGATGTAGACACAGCGGCAGAAGCTTTGAAACAAGCAGGTGCGCTGACTTTACCATTGCATGTCTTGATTGAGTCGCCAGCAGCAGTTCACCGCGCCTTTGACATTGCCTCACATCCTCGCGTGCAATCCTTGAGTTTTGGACTCATGGATTTTGTTTCTGCCCACGGCGGCGCCATACCCGCAAGTGGCATGGGGGTCGAAGGACAATTCACGCACCCCCTGGTTTTGCGAGCCAAATTGGAAATAGCCAGTGCATGCCATGCACACGGCAAAGTGCCATCGCACTGCGTGGTCACAGAATTCAGCGATTTAGAAGCCATTAAATTGGCGGCCTTAAAAGCTTCTCGCGATTTAGGCTACACGCGCATGTGGAGTATTCACCCCAGTCAAATCAGGCCTGTGGTGGAAGCCTTTGCCCCAAGTGCACATGAGATTGAACAAGCTGCAGAGTTGATCGAAACAGCTTGTCGTGCAGATTGGGCGCCCGTGAGTTTTGGCGGCCAATTGCATGATCGCGCAAGCTATCGATTCTTTTGGCAAGTGCTTGAACGCGCTCATCAAACGGGAAGAGATTTGCCCGAGTCGGTTCAATCCTATTTTGGAGAGACCACATGTGCCAATTGAAATTCTTCTTGCTACTCCTAGCCAGTCTTTCGAGCTTAGGATTTAATTTGGCGAAAGCGCAATCATCTAAAGATGTAAATGGAGGCGTCAAAAAAGAGGCCCACACAAAACCTGTGGCAAAGCCACCGGCGCCCAATTCCATCAAGAAAAACGAGCCAGGCAAACGCAATGTGACTGCAAAGCCACTTGATCTACCTTTGGCCCCGCAAGAACTCAGCATTGCTGAGCGCGTGCATGTTGGCCACTTACCATGTGAGCTAGGTGCATCCATTCGCATGACGGCCGATGCCAATGCGCCTGGCTACTTTGATGTGCAAAGCAAGGGCTATAAATACCGCATGCGCCCAGTCGCAACCAGCACGGGGGCCATCCGATTAGAAGATGAAAAGGCTGGGGCTGTCTGGTTGCAGTTGGCCAACAAGTCCATGTTGATGGATCAAAAAAATGGAAGGCGATTGGCCGATGAATGTACTCACCCTGATCAGGTCGCCGTTGCCAATGATATGAGGATCAACCCTCCGCCAGCCTTGATTGATTTGAGCAACCTTGCCACTGAGAACAAGCGCTGAGTTGTCAAGTTTAAAAAGTTGAAGTGATTCATTAAATTCGTAAGACAGGAGAAAACGATGTTGCAAGCTTACCGTGAACATGCCGCTGAACGTGCCGCGATGGGAATTCCCCCGTTGCCTTTGGATGCCAAACAGACTGCTGAGTTAATTGAACTCATCAAAAATCCACCCCAAGGCGAAGAAGCCTTTTTGTTAGATTTACTGACGCACCGTGTGCCGCCTGGTGTCGACGATGCAGCCAAAGTGAAGGCCTCGTTCTTATCGGCAGTGGCCCATGGTGACTTGTCTGTTGCATTGGTCAACAAAGCCAAAGCCACTGAGTTATTGGGCACCATGGTAGGCGGTTACAACGTCAAACCTTTGATAGATTTGCTTGACCACAAAGAAGTGGCTGCCGTGGCTGCTCAAGGGTTAAAGAAAACATTGCTGATGTTTGACTTCTTTCACGATGTTGCAGAAAAATCAAAAGCAGGCAATGCCAACGCAACGGCTGTCATTCAAAGCTGGGCTAATGCTGAATGGTTCACGTCGAGACCAGAAGTCGCGAAAAAAATCACTGTTTCTGTGTTCAAAGTGCCCGGAGAAACCAATACTGACGATTTGTCTCCTGCACCCGATGCTTGGAGTCGCCCCGACATTCCATTGCATTATTTGGCGATGTTGAAAAATACCCGTCCTGATGCCGCCTTCAAACCAGAAGAAGATGGCAAGCGCGGTCCGATGGCTTTCATTGAAGAGATGAAGAAAAAAGGCTACTTGGTGGCTTATGTGGGCGATGTGGTGGGCACTGGTTCATCTCGCAAGTCGGCGACCAATAGCATCATTTGGGGCTTTGGTGAAGACATTCCTTTTGTGCCCAACAAGCGCTTTGGTGGTGTTACTTTGGGCGGCAAAATTGCACCTATTTTCTTCAACACACAAGAAGACTCTGGCGCGTTGCCGATTGAAGTTGATGTTTCCAAGCTGGAAATGGGTGATGTGATTGAAGTTTTGCCCTACGACGGCAAAATTGTGAAAAACGGCGAGACGATATCAAGCTTTGAACTTAAAAGTGAAGTCTTGTTTGATGAAGTTCGCGCTGGCGGACGTATCAATTTGATCATTGGCCGTTCACTGACAGGTAAGGCTCGCGAGTTCTTGGGCTTGCCCACCTCCACATTGTTCCGATTGCCCAAAGTGCCTGCCAGTACGAAAGCTGGTTTCACATTGGCGCAAAAAATGGTAGGCCGTGCTTGCGGTATGCCAGAAGGTCAAGGGGTGCGCCCTGGTGTGTATTGCGAACCCAAGATGACTACTGTGGGCTCACAAGACACCACTGGTCCAATGACCCGTGACGAATTGAAAGACTTGGCTTGCTTGGGCTTCTCCGCAGACATGGTCATGCAATCGTTCTGTCACACAGCCGCTTACCCCAAAAAAGTGGACGTGAAAATGCACCACGATTTGCCAGCATTCATCAGTAACCGGGGTGGCGTGGCGTTGAACCCTGGCGACGGTGTGATTCACAGCTGGTTGAACCGCTTGTTGTTGCCCGACACCGTTGGCACCGGTGGTGACTCGCACACACGTTTTCCAATTGGTATTTCCTTTCCTGCGGGCTCGGGTTTGGTCGCCTTTGGTGCGGCAACCGGTGTGATGCCTTTAGACATGCCTGAGTCCATCTTGGTCCGTTTCAAAGGAAAAATGCAGCCTGGCATTACGCTGCGCGATTTGGTTCATGCTATTCCTTATTACGCCATTCAAGCTGGCTTATTGACCGTTGCCAAGTCCGGCAAGATCAATGAGTTCTCTGGCCGCATTCTTGAAATTGAAGGCTTGCCAGATTTGAAAGTTGAACAAGCGTTTGAGCTGTCCGATGCTTCGGCTGAGCGGTCTGCGGCGGGTTGCACTGTGAAGCTCAATCCAGAACCTGTGAAAGAGTACTTAAACTCCAACATCGTTCTAATGAAAAATATGATTGCACAAGGCTACAGCGACAAGCGCGCTCTTGAGCGACGCATCAAAGCCGTACAAGCCTGGTTGGCCCAGCCCAACTTGCTCGAGGCCGATGCCAATGCAGAGTACGCGCATGTGCTTGAAATCGACATGGACCAATTGAAAGAGCCTGTCTTATGCTGCCCGAACGATCCAGATGACGCCAAATTGATGTCGCAAGTGGCTGGCACCAAAATTGATGAGGTTTTCATTGGTTCTTGCATGACCAACATTGGTCACTTCCGTGCAGCCTCAAAACTGCTCGAAGGTCGACGTGATATCCCCGTGAAGTTGTGGGTTGCGCCGCCCACCAAAATGGATGCCGCCGAGCTGACCAAAGAAGGTCACTATGGTGTGTTTGGTGCTGCAGGCGCACGGACTGAAATGCCGGGTTGCTCTTTGTGCATGGGTAACCAAGCGCAAGTTCGGGAGGGCGCTACGGTGGTGTCTACCTCAACGCGCAATTTCCCCAACCGTTTAGGAAAAAACACCAATGTGTATTTGGCGTCTGCTGAGGTTGCCGCCATCAGTTCCAAATTGGGACGCATCCCTAGCGTGGAAGAGTACCAAGCCAGCATGACTGAAATCAACAAAGATGGAAGTCAGATTTACAAGTACATGAACTTCGACCAAATCGAAGAGTACGCAGAAGTGGCCAAGGGTGTTTCAGCTTAAAACTGCACACGAAGTCTTTTGCTCAAGCCCAAAAGATTTCGGTCTTTTGGGCTTTTTTGATGGCTCGCAGAGTTTGTGCAATCAGATCGTTGCAAAATCAAGCTTGTGGAACATTCAATGATCATTGTGGGTGGAGGAATCGGTGGGCTTGCTGCCGCTTTGGCGACTGGCCAAGCTGGCGCCATGCCGCAGGTGCTTGAGCGCGCCGCCACGTTTTCGGAGGTGGGTGCTGGTATCCAATTGGGCCCCAATGTGACGCGCATTTTGCATGCTTGGGGATTGGCTGAAGATCTCAAAAGAGTTGAGTTTGTGCCGCGCAAACTTGAAGCCAGAGACACGCAAACTGGCCAAGTCATTGGGACGCTGCGTTTAGGCCAGCGAAGTCTAGATACGTATGGAGCACCTTATGTCACCGTACATCGTGCTGATTTGCATCGTGTCTTGTTACAAAAAATCATGCGCTCTGGCCTTGCTGAATTGCATCTTGATTCAGAAGTACAAGCCGTGAAGCAGGATGCTGACGGCATCCGGATCAGTGGCGCAAACTTGCCAGCAAGCATGACCGAATTTTCTAAGTCCAGCGCCATGGTGGGAGCAGATGGTCTTTGGAGTGCGACACGTCAATACGTGGTACCACCCACGGCGCCCAGAGCCACAGGCCTGCTTGCTTACCGTGCGTTGTTGCCCATGCTATCTGTGCCTGAGAAGTTGCGCTTGCAAGATGTGAATGTTTGGATGGGACCCAGCGTTCATGCGGTCTTGTACCCAGTTCAATGTGGTGATTTTTTGAACTTGGTGGTGGTGGTCCAAGGGTTACCACCAGAGAATTTAGAAGACTGGGACCACGCAGGCAACAAACAAGACTTAGAGGCTGCCATGGGACCCGTTCACGCAGACCTTTGGGACTTGCTGGCTGCAGTGCCAGCTTGGCGACTGTGGCCACTGTGTGACCGTCCGCCTCTAAAGGGCCCTTGTGAAATGGCAAAAGGGCAAATCGCTTTATTGGGCGATGCAGCCCACCCTGTGCGGCCGTTCTTGGCGCAAGGCGCAGGGATGGCCATAGAAGATGCGGCTGAATTGGGCAGATGTTGGGTCAAAGCAGATTTGCCTGTGGCAGAGCGTTTGAAAATGTATGCTCAAGCGCGATGGGCCCGCAACGCTCAAGTGCAGCAACGCTCAATTCGCAATGGCCAGATTTTTCACCTTCAAGGGCCTCTGCGATGGGGCCGAAATGTGGCCATGAAACTCATGGGCGAGTCCTTGATGGATGCCCCTTGGCTTTATGCAGGCCCCTGAATGAGTGCAACAAATTCAGAGAAGATCTTGGTGTACTTGTAAGACTGACTCAGACTGCTCCCAGCAGTAAAAATTCCATCAGAGCTTTTTGCGCATGCATGCGATTTTCAGCTTCATCCCACACAACCGATTGGGGCCCATCAATGACTCCTGCACTGACTTCTTCACCTCGGTGAGCAGGTAGACAATGCATGAAAAGCGCATCAGGTTTGGCCACTTTCATCATCTCTTCGTCAACACACCAATCGGCAAAAGCTTTTTTACGGGCTTCGTTCTCGGCCTCAAAGCCCATGCTGGTCCAAACATCGGTGGTGACCAAGTCAGCGCCTTCGCAAGCTTGCATGGGGTCTTTGAAGAACTGTGTACTGGCAGCACTTCGAACGCCGACAACCGCAGGGTCCACTTCGTAGCCGCTGGGCGTGCTGAGGTTGACCTTAAAGCCCAGCAGATCGGCAGCTTGAAGCCAGGTATTGGCCATGTTGTTGCCATCACCTACCCAAGCGACTGTTTTGCCTTGAATAGAGCCACGGTGCTCGATGTAGGTGAAGATGTCTGCCAAGATTTGGCAAGGGTGGAATTCATTGGTCAGGCCATTGATCACAGGCACGCGTGAATGCTTGGCAAACGTTTCAATCTTGTCTTGCCCATAGGTGCGAATCATGACCAGATCGACCATGCGGCTGATCACTTTGGCGCTGTCTTCGATGGGCTCTGCACGACCCAGTTGGCTGTCGCCAGTCGTGAGGTGCACGACCGAGCCACCCAGTTGGTACATGCCCGCTTCAAAACTCACACGGGTTCGCGTGGAAGCTTTCTCAAAGATCATGGCCAAGGTGCGGTCAGTCAATGGCTGGTATTTTTCGTAGGTCTTGAACTTGGCTTTGATGAACGATGCACGCTTGAAAACATGTGCATATTCTTCAGCGCTTAAATCTGTGAATTGCAAGTAATGCCGAGGCAGCATGGTGGGTGCCTGCGTGACCATTAGAAAGACTCCGACAAAAATGTGTGAATGAGTGGCAGCAAAATATCGGCCACTTCATCAGCTTCAGCCTGAGTCATGATAAGGGGCGGTACGATGCGAATGACGCTGTCTGCTGTAACGCTGATCAACAAACCTGCTTCAGCAGCGCGCAATGTTAGAGCGCTGCAGGGTTTGTCCAATTCAATTCCCAGCATCAAACCTTGGCCGCGAATTTCTTTGATCCCTTGGGTGTCAGCAAGCCCTTTTTCCAGACGTGTTTTCAGGTGAGCACCTACTTTGGCTGCATTGTCTAGCAATCCGTCTTTTTCCATGATGCGAATGGTTTCAACGCCAGCACGCATGGCCAGTGGGTTGCCGCCAAAAGTAGTGCCGTGATTGCCAGGCTGAAAAATGTTGGCGGCCTTGGGTCCTGCCACGACAGCAGCAATCGGAACGCCAGAACCTAAGCCCTTGGCTAAGGGCATCACGTCGGCCTTGATGCCTGCCCATTGATGGGCAAACCACTTGCCTGTTCTGCCCATGCCGCATTGAACTTCGTCAATCATCATGAGCCAATCTTTTTCGTCGCAAAGTGCACGGACATCGCGCAGATAGTCCATGTGCATGGGGTTCACGCCACCCTCGCCTTGAATAGTTTCAAAAAAAACGGCCACCACATTAGGGTTATTTTCAGTGGCCTTTTTCAAAGCGACAATGTCATTCAAGGGCACGCGCAAGAAGCCCTCAACCAAAGGCCCAAAACCCTGCTGAATTTTGGTGTTGCCTGTGGCACTCAAGGTGGCAATGCTGCGGCCGTGAAAAGCTTTTTCATAAACCACGATGACCGGATTGTCGATGCCCTTGTCATGACCAAACTTCCGGGCTAGTTTGATGGCCGCTTCATTCGCCTCTAAACCTGTACAGCAAAAAAACACATTGGTCATGCCAGATAACTCAACCAATTTGGCAGCCAATTTTTCTTGGTTGGGCACATGGTAATAGTTACAACTGTGAATGATTTTGCTGAGCTGATCTTGAAGCGCCGGCACCAACTCTGGGTGGTTGTGACCTAAGGTGTTCACAGCAATGCCGCCCAATGCATCCAAATACACTTTGCCATTGACATCCCACACTCGGCAGCCCTGACCGTGGCTCAAGGCAATTGGCACACGGCCATAAGTGTTCATGGTGTGCGGCGACGTGGCTTCAATGAAAGCAGACATGCAGGTACTCCTCTGAAAAGAAATCGGCCCAACGAAGAGGGCCGCTGAGATGCGATTTTAGAGGCAGAACTTAAGCTTCAAGTCTTATATAAGATACAATTCTTTTGCAATGCAGCATTGAGGTGATCCCTGATGCCTGCCCATGAATTCTCACAACCTCTGATAGATGGTTTCAAACAACGCCAAAGAAGTTCTGATTCAAGGAATTACCTTGGATGGCCGCACTTTCCGCCCCAGTGATTGGGCTGAACGCTTGGCTGGTGTGATGGGACAATTTCGGCCAGGGGGTGCTACCCCAGGTAGCCACCTCAGTTATTCCCCATGGTGTATACCGCAAACCTTAGGGGGCATTAAATGCGTGGTGGTTCACACAGATTTGCGTGGCTACGAACCCATGGCGTGGGACTTTCTCATGAATTTTGCCAAAGACAACAATTTGCAAGTGTCTGAGGCGTGTCTGTTGCCAGACGCTCCCAAATAGAATCAGTCTTTAGAAAGACGCCCACAAAAAAGCCGTCCTAAGACGGCTTTTTGCTTTTTCTTTGCTGACAGCGCACCCGTTTCAAACGGCGGCAACCCTGGTGGGTGCCGGGCTGGTGATCAATTGATCAGGCGAGGGCCAAGGCTTTCACCTTGGTTGACAAGCGGCTCTTATCGCGAGCTGCTTTGTTCTTGTGAAAGATACCTTTGTCGGCAACGGTGTCGACAACGGCTTGCATTTTGGCAAACAGTTCGCTTGCTTTGGTTTTGTCACCCGCCAGAACAGCTTTTTCAACGTTCTTAACAGCGGTGCGGTATTTGGAGCGCAGTGAGGTGTTCGCTGCGTTCAGTTTCACGTCTTGACGTGCGCGTTTCCGGCCTGATGCCAGGCGGGGGTTCTTTTTCTTGGGTTTAGCAGAAGCCATTTAATGTTTGTCCTAGTTGTCTGAGGATGTTGTCAGCAAAGCCGGCTATTGTATCAGCCAAAGAACTACTTGGCCTAGGGGCCTGACAAGCTGTCATTTCAGTCGCTACACTCTCTTTGTGAGCCTCCTTAAATCAGCATCCACCGTCTCCCTATGGACTCTGGCATCCCGCATCACGGGTTTGGTCAGGGAACTGTTCATTGCCTCTACTTTTGGTGCAAGCGCACTGACAGACGCTTTTAATGTGGCCTTTCGTATTCCAAATCTGTTTCGACGGCTTTTTGCGGAGGGCGCTTTCAGTCAAGCATTTGTCCCTGTTTTAGCGGCCAGCAAAGCGCAAAACGGTGATGAGGCCACGAAAAAGGCAGTAGATCATGTAGCGACGCTTTTGGCTTGGTCACTGTTGCTGTTGAGTTTTGCGGGCGTTTTGGCTGCGCCTTTCTTGGTCTGGGCCATGGCCAGCGGACTGCAACAGCAAGCCGAATCGTATGAAGCTGCTGTTCTCATGACACGTTGGATGTTTCCCTACATTGGTTTCATGTCGATGGTGGCTTTGTCCGCTGGCATCTTGAATACTTGGAAAAAATTTGCAGTCCCTGCTGCCACCCCAGTGTTGTTGAATTTGGCCATGATCGGTGCTGCTTGGCTGCTTGCGCCTTGGCTCAAGTCAAAAGGCATTCAGTCCATCTATGCCTTGCCCGCCGGTGTCATGTTGGGCGGCTTCATGCAATTGGCCATTCAAATTCCTGCGCTTTCAAAAATCGGCTTGTTACCTCGCATTGGCCTTACTTGGTCTGCCATTCGAGGGTCTGCTTCAGACCCTGCTTCTCGTCAAATTGCCGCTTTAATGTTGCCAGCTTTGCTCGGGGTTGGGGTAGCTCAAATATCCTTGCTGATCAATACGCAAATTGCATCGCATTTAGCCCCCGGTAGCGTCAGTTGGCTGACCTACGCAGACCGGCTGATGGAATTCCCCACCGCTATTTTGGGCGTGGCTCTTGGCGCAGTGCTCATGCCTCAGCTGGCAGCAGCTCGTGCGAAGGGCGATCAAGATGAATATGCCGCCATGCTCGATTGGGGCTTGCGTTTGGTTGTGCTATTGGCCTTACCTTGTGCTGGGGCCTTGTTGGTATTTTCTCAACCTTTGGTGTCGGTGCTCTATCACTATGGTGCTTTTACAGACCGTGATGTGCAGCAAACCACTTTGGCACTGACGGGGTACGGCGTAGGTTTGTTGGGGCTTGTCGCCATCAAAGTCTTGGCGCCTGGTTACTACGCAAGTCAGGATATCAAAACACCTGTGAAGATTGCCGTTGTCGTGTTGTTTTTTACGCAAGCGATGAATCTTATGTTGGTCCCTTATTTGGCCCATGCGGGTCTGGCTTTGTCCATCGGCTTAGGTGCTTTATTGAATGCGGCTTGGCTATTGGTCGGATTGATTCGCAAAGGCAGTTACAAGCCTTTGCCAGGTTGGCCTGTGTTTGGCGCCAAGGTTCTTTTTGCCAGCTTGTTATTGACGGCTTTTCTAGCTTGGGCAAGTATTTCCTTCGATTGGTTGGCTATGCGGCAGCAGGTGTGGGGTAGATTGGGCACCATGGCCTTGGTCTTGATCGGCTCTGCTTTGTTGTATTTTGCTTGTTTGCGCCTCAGCGGGTTACGCTTGCAATCTTTGTTGCGCCGTTAACTGGAGTCAGACAAATGAACCTCCAGTTGATGGCAGTGACGCCGCTCAGTTATTTCAAAAGTCTGGTTGAAACAGACGCTGATTTCCCATTGCTAGAAGCTGCTGCGTCCATTGCGCAAGATGAAGAGCCACAGTTGGACATCCAAGATGTTTTGGCAAGCTCTGACGCGCTTTTGGTTCGTTTAAGGCGGCGTTTGAAATTTGAATCAGATCCGCTGAAAACGCTTTCTGTGTTGAATCAATTTTTCTACACGGAGTTAGGGTTTGCTGGCAACGCCAATAACTTTTACGCCCCTGAAAACAGTTACTTGAATGAGGTATTGCGGTCGCGAAGAGGTATTCCAATTTCCATTGCAATTATCTGGTTGGAGCTTGCACAAGCTTTGGGCTTGCAAGCGGAAGGTGTGTCATTTCCTGGTCATTTCTTAGTGAAAGTGACGCTGCCCGAGGGCTTGATTGTGATGGACCCTCTGACAGGTGATTCATTGGGTTTAGATAACTTAGCAGAGCGCCTGGCGCCATTTCGTCCCCACATGGGTACCTCTGGCGACATGGACACGCCATTGGGTCTGTTTTTGCAGCCCGCTCTGCCTCGCGACATCTTGACCAGAATGCTGCGAAATCTCAAAGAAATTTTCAGCAGTCAGGCAGATTGGGACAGGCTTGTTTTGGTCATGGATCGCTTGATTGTTCTTAATCCAGAAGCACTTTTTGAGGTCCGCGATCGGGGCTTGGCATTGATCGAATTGGGTCAAAAAGAGCGTGCGCTAAAAGACTTGTTAAGGTATGTCGAAGAGTTGCCCAATGCAAGCGATTCAATGGCTATAAAGCAGCGCTTGGCAAGCCTTCAAACAGACTGAGCCTGACCCTTAGGATAGGGTTCAGGGTCTGTGAGGCGTGAATGAAAGTTGGGGCAGAGAGTTTTTATTTCACCACCACTTGTTCGCCATCACCTTGGACAGCGATCAGTCCAATTTGATAAACCTTCTCTCCCGAATGGCGCAAGGTCTCTGCACATGCTTGGGCATGAGCGGCATCGAGCACGACCACCATGCCGATGCCATTGTTGAAGGTGCGATTCATTTCAAGGTCATCAATGCTGGCTGTTTTTTGTAGCCAAGTAAACAATTCAGATTGGGGCCAGCTTCCTTTGACCAAATGGGCTGCTGTGCCTTCCGGTAAAACGCGCGGAATATTCTCCAGCAAGCCACCCCCTGTGATGTGCGCCAGTGCTTTGATGGGATGAATGGACAATGCATGCAGCACAGACTTCACGTAGAGCCTGGTGGGCGCCATGATGGCGTCTTTGAAGGGCTGCCCATCCAATGTTTCAGGCAGGTGCCCCTCGGCGCGCTCAATGCATTTGCGAACCAGGCTAAAACCATTGGAATGCACACCATGAGAGCCAAGGCCCAGCACAACATCCCCTGGTTTCACATCCTTACCGGACAGAATTTTTGATTTTTCAACGGCCCCAACTGCAAAGCCAGCCAGGTCATATTCACCCGCAGGGTACATGCCTGGCATTTCAGCAGTTTCCCCGCCGATGAGCGCGCAGCCAGACATTTCGCAGCCGTTGGCAATGCCGCCTACCACCGTGGCAGCCGTCTCGACATCCAGTTTGCCGCAAGCAAAATAATCCAAGAAGAACAAAGGCTCAGCGCCTTGGACCAGAACATCGTTGACACTCATGGCGACCAAGTCAATGCCAACAGTGCTGTGCATGTTCCACTCAAATGCCAATTTCAATTTGGTGCCAACGCCATCTGTGCCAGAGACAAGGACGGGTTCTTTGTAGCGTTTTGGGACTTCAAATAGAGCGCCGAATCCACCAATTCCTGCTAAAACGCCCTCGCGCATGGTTTTTTTGGCCAAAGGTTTAATGCGTTCGACCAAAGCATCTCCTGCGACGATGTCGACGCCAGCGTCTTTGTACGAGAGGGGAGTTGAGCTCATTTGAAAAAAGGGGAAATTGTGAGAAAGAGGGCGTGGGGGACTAAAATCAAGACTTATTTTAAGGTCAGCACGTGTTGTACTGATCAAAGCTCACAGCTTCTTTCAATTTACTTTGACAACCCATCGCCCTTATGCCCCTTAATCCAAGTTCCAAACGGCTGACTTTGTGGTTGGGTGTCGCTATTTTGGTATTCGTGCTTTTATGGGTTTTAGGACCTGTTTTGGTGCCCTTTGCAGTTGCAGCCGTTTTAGCCTATGCGCTTCACCCCCTCGTGTTGAAGTTGCAAAAGCTCACCCCATTTGTCCCTCGTGTGCTGTGCGTTGTCCTGGTTGAAGTGATTGCTTTGTTGGCTGTTTTGGGTATCTTTTTGTTGCTAGTGCCCATTTTGACCCGTGAAATCCCCTTGCTGCAGCAACAGTTGCCAGCGCTGCTTGATCGATTGGCGGTCAATGTCAATCCTTGGTTAGATCGGCTTGGTTGGCAATTGACCTTGGATGTGGGCAGCCTCAAAGCCCAACTCATTCAATACTTGAGTTCGAACCGAGAAGATTGGATGGACCCCCTTGTGGCATCGCTGCGGTTGGGCGGCAGCTTTGCTTTGACCTTACTCGGCAACCTGATATTGATTCCAGTGGCCCTCTTTTATTTGCTCTATGAATGGGATCGTTGGGTCTTGCAGATTGTGCAATGGGTTCCATTGAAGTGGCGACCTGCCTACGACAGTTTCATGAGCGAGTGTGACGCAGTTCTGGGTCAATATTTTCGAGGGCAACTTCTGGTCATGTTGGCCTTGTCCGTTTTTTATGCGGCAGGCTTATTGGCGTTTGGCCTTGATTTGGCCATACCAATCGGTGTGTTTACAGGCTTGGCAGTTTGCGTTCCCTATTTAGGTTTTGGCTTGGGCTTGCTGCTGGCGCTTTTAGCTGGCATTTTGCAATTTGCCTCACTTAAAGCGCTTGTGATGGTGGCCCTTGTTTTTGGTGTGGGTCAATTGCTTGAGGGATTTTGGTTGACACCCAAATGGGTGGGAGAGCGTATTGGCTTGCACCCCTTGGCTGTCATCTTTGCTTTGTTGGCACTGGGTCAAATGTTTGGTTTTGTGGGGGTGCTTGTGGCCTTGCCCGCCAGCGCAGTCATTTTGGTGGCCCTTCGCAGAGTCCGTGATCAGTATTTTGACAGTCAACTTTATCGCGGGCCGCGTGCATGAAGCAGTTGGCCCTAGACATTGGCCTGCACACAGTCCCCAGTTTGGAAAGTTTCTTTTCAGGCCCTAACGTTGCGCCACTTCAGCATTTGAAGTTGTGGACCTCAAGCCAAATGCCCAGCCCTGTACCCACCTACCTTTGGGGCGAGAGTGGCTCTGGTAAATCACATTTGCTTCAAGCGGTTCATTCAGCATTGCTCGAGAAAGGTGTCTCGGTGGGTTGCCTAGACGCCCAACAGCAAGATCGCCTTGTGTTTGACGAGTCATGGGGTGCCGTCATGATGGACGATGTTCATTTGTACAACCTAGAGCAACAACAAGTTGCCTTCAATTGGTTTGTCAATGCGCTCACGCCCAAATCCGGCTCGCCCCGATGGGTTTTGGCTGCGGGAATCTTGCCGCCCGCAGATCTGAAACTGCGCGATGACTTGCGTTCTAGATTGGGTTGGGGGCATGTGTATGCCCTGCAAGTTTTGAGTGACTCGGAACGGCGAGCGGTTCTGCGGCAAGAAGCAGACGCCCGAGGACTCTTTTTGAGCGACGAAGTGATGAGTTACATGCTCAGTCGGTTTACACGCGACTTGAGCAGTTTGATGACGCTGCTTGATCACCTTGATCAATTTGCGCTTCAAACGCAAAGAGCCATCACCATTCCATTGATCAAGTCCATGTTGGAGAACACATGAACTTGGCTCTGTTTGACCTAGACAACACCTTGTTGCCGATTGACTCTGACTACACTTGGGGCGAATTTACAAATCAAATTGGCTGGAATGATCCTGTTGCTTTCAAGGCTAAAAATGATCAGTTTTATGCCGATTACCTAGCAGGTGTTTTGGACATTCGCGACTATGTTCGTTTTGCCACTGAGGCTGTAAGGCTAAGGGGGCCAGAGCAAGCGGCTAAAGCCCATGCACAATTCATGAAAGAGGCCATACTGCCTCAGATCAAGCCCCAGGCAATGAAGTTGTTGCAAGATCATCAAGCCGCAGGTGATCACGTCATGATTGTGACGGCAACCAATGAGTTTGTGACCCGTCCTATTGCGCAAGCTTTTGGCGTCCAAGAATTGATTGCAGTTGAATTGGCACGAGATTCTAAGGGTTGGATCACAGGAGAAATTTCTGGCGTGCCTTCTTTCAAAGAAGGCAAAGTGCTCAGAGTCGAACAATGGTTAAGCGCACATCAAAAAACTTGGCAAGACGTGCAGATTACTTTTTATTCAGATTCAATCAATGATTTGCCTTTGCTGGAACGGGCTCAAATTCCAGTGGCTGTGAATCCAGATACGCGTTTGCGTCAACTTGCGACCGATCGAGGGTGGCGCATACTTCAACTCTTCTCATGATTAAAAAATTTATCCAAAAAATGCTCGGTAAGCCGAGCACAAGTCATGCCGCGACTGACTTTGGCAAGCGTGTCGAAATCCCTGCTTCTGTACACGGTATTGATCCAAGTTTGGTCGACGACCGTGCACTGAGCGTGGTCCGTACTTTGCAAGATGCCGGGTACGAAGCCTATGTGGTGGGCGGTGCAGTACGCGATTTGTTGTTAGGTTTGCGTCCCAAAGATTTTGACGTTGCAACTGATGCAACCCCCGAAGAAGTGAAAGCTTTGTTCAGAAGAGCTTTCATCATTGGCCGTCGTTTTCGCATTGTTCATGTGGTGTATGGCAGAGGCCGCGAACACGAAGTCATTGAGGTTTCAACTTTCCGGGCACATTTGGACAATCGCGCTGCCGAGCAGGTGAAGGGAAATGAGCGAACCAGCAAGTCTGAATTGGCAGGTATGAAGCACGCCGTTGATTCGAGTGGGCGTGTTCTGCGCGACAACGTATGGGGACCTCAAGATGAAGACGCAACCCGACGCGATTTCACAGTCAACGCCATGTACTACGACCCAGAATCGCAATACTTGGTGGATTATCACGGCGGCATGCAAGATTCAAATAAAAAAGTCTTGCGCATGATTGGCGATCCTGTTGCGCGGTATCGTGAAGATCCAGTTCGAATCATTCGTGCAGTCAGGTTTGCTGCCAAACTCAGTCAATTGGGTTTCAAGCTTGAAACCAAAACAGCAAAACCCCTGGCCTCCATGCTGGGTTTATTGGCCGATGTGCCTCAAAGCCGCTTGTTCGATGAGATGCTCAAGTTGCTTCAAACGGGCCACGCCTTGGCCTCGATCGAGCAGCTTCAAAAACTGGGTCTTCAAAAGGGCATTTACCCACTGCTTGATGTGGTGGTGGAGCGCGCTGATTCCCCTTTCGTCAAGGCAGCTTTGGTCGATACTGATCGGAGGGTCGGTGAGGGCAAGCCGGTCGCGCCTAGTTTCTTATTGGCGTGTGTGCTGTGGGCTGATGTGAAGTTGGGTTGGGATCAGCGCCTGGCCAACCGTGTGCCACCCTTTCCCGCTTTGCAAGAATCGATCGATGAGGTTTTTGAGGCCCGTATTGGCGATGTCTCGGGACGCGGCAAATTGGCCGCTGACATGCGTGAAATTTGGATGATGCAACCCCGCTTTGACAAGCGCATTGGCAGCACCGCATTCAGTTTGGTAGAGCAAGCGCGTTTTCGGGCAGGCTTCGATTTTCTAAGACTGCGAGCAGAGGTTGCTGAAGTTGAATTGGCGTTGGCGGATTGGTGGCAAGAATTCAGCACGGCTGATGATGCGGCCAGAGAAGATCTCATTCAACTGGCCAAGTCCGAAAAATCAACAGCTCCAACTTCTGGCGCTGTTAAAAGTCGCCGTGCACCCAGAAGAGCCAAGCCCGTATCCAAACCCGCTGAATCGGATTGATGGCGCGAGAACTTGTCAATGTTTATGCAGGTTTAGGCGCTAACTTAGGTCATGCGAGCCAATCTATTGACTCTGCAATTTTGGCGCTAGGGCAGTTACCAGAGACATTGCTGGTTGGCCGTTCTTCTTTTTACAAGTCAGCTCCTTTTCAAGCCGACGGACCAGACTACATCAACGCTGTAGTGC
>Ga0315899_10000652_pt1 | contig 41327 bp, 32 predicted proteins | sample LakEriMetagenome_2_FD_203518 | JGI IMG/M metagenome (GOLD analysis project Ga0315899, IMG submission 203518) | Freshwater fungal communities from buoy surface, Lake Erie, Ohio, United States - Buoy 4 MA112 | ecosystem: Environmental > Aquatic > Freshwater > Lake | place: USA: Lake Erie, Ohio...
TTGTTTTTTCGATTCATCGAGTTTTGCAATCGCATTGAAGATGCTTGTTGTCGCGCGGTAAGCTTCGTCGGTACCGATGGTAGCCCATCGTCGGACCAAGTTTGGAAAGAGGGTTTTGCGGGCTAGTACATTATCCCAAAGGCTTGGGTGATCGATGAGGATGCGTTGAATGGTTTCCAGATGGGTTGCGTGTTGTTCGATGGCCCACCAGAGGAGCAGTGGGTAGAACGGGTCGTCACTACCGATGGGGCGGCTTAGGAGTTGCTGGGTGACTTGCATGGTTTCTTCGGCGGGTAAGCGTCGGATAGAGCAAGCGATTTGGCAGAGGGTGTGAGGATGTGATTCACGGGAGGCGAGATCGGACACAGCATCGAGCCAATCGGGGCTGAGATGTCGATCATCGCAGGCGAGACGGATGGCCCAAGTTCGAACGGAGGGGTTGGGATGACGAAGGAGGGAAGTGGGAGAGAGTGCTGATTGGTATTCGGTTGGAACGGATGCGGGGTGAAGTTGGTGGGGAATCGTATCGGTCAGGGCACCGAGAGCGTGCAGGGTCCAGAGAGCTTCGAGTTGTGTGGTAGCGTTTTGTTTGCTGGAGGGCGCAGTGAGTTGTTCGATGAGTTTGGGGATCGCTTGGTCGCCGAGAGAGTGTTGCGTCAGGAGTCCGCGAGCGTTCCAACGATGCCAACGGTAGGGGTGATTGAGTTCGCTCAGGAGGGTTGTTAGGGATTCCTTCGAGTCGCCGTGAAGTGCGTTGGCGTTCCAAGCGAAGGTTGATGGATTAGATGTTGGGTTGAGGCGGTAGACGCGACCTCGGTCGCGATCGACACGTCCTTCGAAGGCATAGAGGTGAGCGACGACGGAGTCGTACCAATCGCAGACGAAGGCAGCACCGTTGGGGCCATCGGAGATGGCGACGGGGCGGAACCACTTATCGGAGCTTTTGACCGTATCGGCGATGTCTTTGGTTTTGTAGGTCGAGCCGACTGGTTCAAGTTCAGTTTGGATGAGTTTGCCGTGGAGTGGGTCGATGGCAAGCATGCTGTGTGGTAGTGCATCGGCCAAAGCGGTCGATTCGGTGATGAGCATAGCGTGGGTGAAGCGTTGGATAGGGTCATGGAGCATTGGGAGCAAGTACCCGTAGCTATTGGGATTCGAGAGGCTCCCGTGTTTGGAGAAGCCTTTGCGGTAGTATCCACCTTGGTAGTAATGGAAGCCTCGGGTATCGCCGCCGTTGTGACCGGAGAAGATTTCGCCTTGGTCGTCGAACGCGACACCGAAAGCGTTACCGCCACCTTCGGCGAAGACTTCGTATTGGCGTGTTTGTGGGTGGTATCGCCAGATGGCTTGCCCGAGACTTTGGATTGATTTTTCGGCGGAACCGTAGGGGCGAATTGCTCCGCTGACGGTGGAGCCTTGAGCGCCGTAGAGCCATCCGTCGGGGCCCATCGTTAGGCTATTGACGACCGAGTGGGTGTCTTCGAGTCCGAATCCTTCGAGATGAATTTGGGGTGGCGCGTCGGCTTGTAGGTCGTTGTTTGCGTCTTCGTAGTAGAGCAAGTAGGGAGGGTTCAGGACCCAGGCACCGTTAGCAACAGGGACTACGGCGGTGGCGATGTTTAGACCATCGACGAAGACGTGATGAGACTCGTAGGAACCGTCTTGGTCTATGTCTTCGTGCACGGAGATTCGATCGCGACCGACGAGTCCGCCGGCACCGGGTGGTTTGGGGATCGAGTCGTAGACGACGCGCCAGTGTCGGTCTTTGGATAGGACGCGGAGTCCTTCTGGGTTTGGGTATTGGCGGTATTCGATCAGCCATAGTCTGCCGTGGCTATCGAAGGAGGTTTGCAGGGGTTGCGTGATTAGGGGTTCGCTCAGGAGCAGTTCCCATTGCAGGTTGTTGTTGACTTGGAATGTCTTCTCTGCGAGGGAGGGTTCGACGGCTGGATCGTTGGCGGTGTCTTCGGGTGCTTGGCTCAGAGCGAACGTGGAGCAGCAGAGCCAAAGAAGGGGAGCGAGAGGAAGACGCATAGGAATCAGGAATTAGGAGTGGGGAATTAGGAATGGGGAATGGCAGGGCAGGGAAAGGGAGGGGGATTCGGTGTGAGGTTATTGGGGTGGGAAGACGAGGATTTCGGCGATTTTGGGGCGGGCTTGGTGGTCTTTATAGTTGGGGTTCGGGAGGGTGGTCAGGCGAACGTAGCGAGCGGTGAGGTTTTGGGTGGGGAGTAGTTTTGAATCAGGTTGTTTTGAAGTGTGTTCGTAAGCGGGTTGGAACGTGTTGTTTTCGGAGGCGTCGGCGAGGGTGGTCCACGTTTGTTTATCGGTGGATGTTTCGATGCGGTATCGGTAGGGGATTTGTGCGTCGAGATCTTCTTTGGCGGGGATCCATCGGATTGCTCCGATGGCTTCGGGCTTGGTCAGGTCGACGATGATCCATTGTGGGGAGAGTCCGTTGGGGAACCATTTTACATACCAATCGTCGTCGCCGCCGTAGTTTCCGTCGACGGCTTTTGCTGCGCGCATGAAGCACTCCAGGTTGCTTCCTTCGGGGAGTGGCGTGGAGCATTCGGTAGGTTTGCCGAGCGCGAGATTTTTCTTGGTGTTTGATTGGGGTTGTGGGGGTTTCCCAAGGTTCCAATAGCCGGTGAAGAATTCATCGGCACCGATTTGGAAGTAGGGTCGAAAGAGGATTTCTTTGCCATTGGCATCGGTGGCTTTAGCGTCGAGAAGCGTTGCGTTTTCGGGGACGGGTTGCAACCAGGATTGAAGTGCGTTGTGGTCAGAGTGTTCGAAAGGGAGTTCGATCTGAGCGCGATTATCATTGGCCCCAACGCCTGCGAGCACCAAGGGGCCTTGTACCAACGCGACTTGATTCGGATCGTCGGGCATGGGGAAGAGTTGGAGGGTGTAGGGGAAGTGATAAGAGATGGTATCTCCTTGTTTCCAGTTGCGGCGGATGGAGTAAAACGATCCTGGGGTCAGGGGGGCATCGACGGGTACGTCATTGACGCTTATGGTCGCTTGTTCGGTGCACCAGTTTGGGATGCGAATCGCGATAGTGAATTCGTTTCCATAAGTTGGCTTCGGATTGAGTTCTTCGATCGCCAGTGAGCCTTGAGGGGTGAATGGAAATTGGGTGTTTTGTTGTAGAGTGAGTCCTAGTGCATCGAAGTGTGCTTTAGAGGGGATAAAGAGTTGGACACGGATTTGATCGGTTTGGGAAGCATAGATCATGGCAGAGGATCGTGGTGGATTTTCCATACCTGTACCGTTGCAGCAGTAGCAGCCGACTTCGTTCGAACGGAAGTCTTTTACGGAGTTTGAGCCGAGGGGTTGGTAGTATGTTTTCCAGCCTGTGAGTGGGTCTTGGCTGCCGAGGATAGCGTTGAAAAGGGATCGTTCGTAGTAATCGATATATTTCATTTCACCGGTGAGGTGGTAGAGGCTGTGTGTGACTTTGAGCAAGTTGTAGCTAACGCAGGTTTCTTGGGGCATGCGTAGGGAGGTGTTTGCCAGTTTACCGATTGCGGGCATTCCTTCGTGGACACTGGTGCCGCCCGTAGCGTAGGTTTTTGCACCTTTACCGCAGACATTATCCCAGAAGTGTTCGCAAGCTTGTTGGTGAAAATCCGATTGAGAGACTTGGGCTATGCGAGCGGCGCCGACCATTTTGGCCAGGAGGGTATTGGCGTGTTCGTTGAAGTCTTGGCCGTTAGCGAATGGTTTGAGAATGCGTTCGGGTTGTTCCCATTGAATAGCAAGTTGATGGATCGAATCTTTGCCGGTGAGTTCGTAGAGGTTTTCGAGGGCTTCGGTCATCCCTCCGTATTCGACTTGTTTTACTTTTGCGAACTCATCGCCGTAATCAAGGACGCGTTGTTCGATCCAATCGGTGAGTTTGATCGCGATGTTAAGAGCGCGTTCGCTCTGAGCGAACTTGTGCGCAGCTACGAGGGCTTCGAGAAGTTTATGCATGCGGTACCAGGCCACGCCGTCGAGTCGATTTGGTTCGAATTCGATTTCAGGGGAGGCGAAGAGATATTTACCGCCGAGAGCTTGTTGGCATTTGGCGAGTTCATCGATTATCAGGTGAACTTGGGGAAGGAGTTCTTTTTCGTGGAGGGATTGCAGGGAGAGAGCGGACAGGTAGTGTGCTTCGAAGAATCCCGGGAAGGGGCCGTGTGGTTCGGGTGCGGCCCACCCACCGAGTGGTTTAGCGTTTTCGGTGGGCAAGCCGGCTTGGATGCGAAAGGCCAGCAGAGCGCGATTTGGGCCGATGGCATCGAGGACTTTTCGGTTCGTTTGGATGCTTTGGTAGAGGGGCCCTTGGTCAAGGAGTTGCACATTGGTGGGGAGTGGTTCGGTCCATGGTGTGCGGGGGGGTTGGTAGGCCAAAAGTTTGCAGAGAGGGCAATGCAAGAGTGCGAGTGCTAGTAGGATAATTCGAGGGATAGGAGAGGATTGATTTTTGAGCATTGTCAGATGTAGCAGTCAGGTGGGTGGGTGGGAGGTATTACAAGTTTGATTATGCAGTTTTGATATGTTCTAATCCCTGATGGGGCTGTGGTGGGGTTCGGATAGTATTTTATCAGCTTGTCGGAGGGATTGGTTATGAATAAGTCGATCGTTGGGTGGAAGTGGTTTGAACGGTTTTGTGCGATTGGGATTGCATTGGGGATGTGTGTGATCGGATCGGGGTTGCTTTGTGCGGAGCAAGTGGGTGGCGTGAGGCGGGCGTTGCAGGGATCGGTGGAGGTTGATGGATATCGGATTGAGTTTGTGGGGATTGGAGAGTTGGATGGGAGTGAGGGGCAAGTGCGGCTACGGCCAGAGTTTGCGAAGGGGTTATTCGGTGCGAATGGCGGAGTCGGTGCGAATGGCGGAGTCGGTGCGAATGGTGGGGTGGGGGCGATGCCCAATCAGGGGATTGCGTTGAAGGTCACTCCGATGGTTGGGGGGAAGAAAAAGAGGGGGGAATTGCTGTTTGAGGCGGGGGGAGTTTACGAGATCATCGAGTTCAATGGTTCGGTCAGTGGGTCGAAGGATATGGGTCCCGTTTTGCGATCGTGGCCGAGTTTTGAGAAGGAGTTTCCTGGTAGCACGGCGATATATGTGCATCGCAGTAAGGGGATCGACGTCGATTTCAGGGAGTTGAGTGGAGAGTTGAGGGTAACGCCGGGACGTCGATTGGTTGTTGAGTTTCCGGTGAAGATCAAGAAGGGTGCGGAGCGTAAGTTTGCAGTGCAGAAGAAGCGGGTGGATGGAGAGGAGTTTGTGTTAGAGTCGATTGAGGAGGATGGTGATGGGATTTTGGTGACAGTGGGATTTCCGGTATCGAAGAAGCTTGAGCGGGTCGGCGATCCCGTAGCGATGATGGAGATGCTCAGTCGTGTGGTCAATGAGTTGCAGATTGAGGATTCGGCTGGGGATGTGATGGTACCGAGTAGCAGTTCTAGTGGGATGGGCAGTAGCAGTTCGTCGAGTGGAGGATTCAGTGGTGGGTCAGCCGGAGGGTTTTCATTTAGTGGAACGACAACGAATGGGTTTTCGTTTCAGAGTAATTTTCAGGCGAGTGGTGGTGGGGGGATGGATGGAATGGGTGGGAAGGTGACTTATCGATTCGCTTCATTGAGTGAGGGTCGAGAGATCAAGTTGGTCCGCGCGATCAAGGTAGAGCGACTTGGAGAGACGGAGTCAGTGGCTTTTAAGATTGAGCCCAAGTAGGGGGCCCATAGGTTGCCCTGTAGGTGGCACGGCATGTTGCCCTGTAGAAGGCTTGGCAGTTAAGCAAGGCGGGGGGTGCCACCGCGTCGAAGAGGAATCTTTCAGAGAGTGTTCGGGGAGGGATTTGGGGATTTAGGATTTTGCTCCTTTGGGTGGTGGAGAGAAAGTCCACATAGCGAGTCCGACGAGGAGGGTCGGGACGAGGAGCACCCAAGCGCCCAGGGCGACCCGTTGCGATTGTATTTGGGTGAAGGGGATTTTGCCGAGTTTATCGTTGTAGGGTTGCGTATTGAGGGATTGATCGTTGAGGGATTGGGGGTTGGAGGGATCGGAGGTGGAGGCGGCGGTAGCGGCGAGGAGTCCGGGGGTTGGTGCATCCAGGCTGCCGTTTGTTTGTGGGTTCGAGCCGGTCAATTGTCCATTGAGGTTGGGGGTGGGATTGGGAGAGTTTGTGGGGAGTGTTGGGAATTTGACGACCCCAAGGGCCGGGAGTAGCAGAGCGAGGCTGAAGGAGGCGCAGATGAGGATCAAGCCGGCGAATTTCATACTGTTGCCTTTTTATGGTTTGGATGTGTGGATGTGAGTTTCGCTTGGGGTTTCCTTGGGGATGGGGAAATCAAGTGGGTGAAATTTAGTGAAAGAGGGTGGAATAGGACTAGAGCGAAAGGGGCTTTGGCGGTGCAGGAAACGTGAAGTGGGGTTAAAATCTTGTCAAATATGGGAGTGGGTGGGGGAAATTTTTTGGCGGTGTAGACCGATAGAGCAGTTTTGCCATGGCATTAGATCCGAATCATTACATCAATCGGGAATTGAGTTGGTTGGAGTTTAATCAGCGGGTGTTGGACCAGGCGCAGTACGCGAAGGTGCCGGTGTTGGAGAGGTTGAAGTTTCTAGCGATCACGGCTAGCAACATGGATGAGTTTTTCATGGTGCGTGTCGGTGGGTTGCAGTTGCAGCAAGCGCAAGGGATAGACACAGCGGATCCGAGTGGGATGAGTGTCTCGGAGCAATTGACGGCGGTCTATGCGCGGGTGGCTCAGATTATACGCGATCAGTACGATTGCTTTTTGAATGCGGTTGAGCCGAATTTGACGCAGGAGGGGTTGGAGCGGGTAGTTGCATCGACGGCTAGTGCACGGAGTCGCGAGTCGATGCGGCGATTCTTCGAAGAGGAAGTCTATCCGGTGATTTCGCCGATGGATCTTGATCCTGACGCACCATTTCCCTTGTTATCGAATCTTGGGTTTTACTTGTGTGTGAGGATGGCCAGTGGGGATGCCGATCAGCCGCATCGTTTTGCGTTTATTCCGTTAGGCAAGTCATTATCGCGGTTTGTCACGTTGCCTAGTGATCGGGGGTATTCGTATGCGTTGTTGGAGGATGTGATCAGTCACTTTGTGGAGTTGTATTATCCGGGGAAGCGGATCGAGGAGTGTATTGCATTTCGGGTGACGCGTAATGCGGACGTATCGGTTCGAGAGGATAGTGCGAGTGATTTGATTGTGGGTATGGAAGAGGTGTTGGTATCACGGCGATCAGCGGACTTTGTGAGGTTAGAAATTGCTGCGGGTGTCTCGGAGGAGACTTTGAGTTTTTTGTCGGAGAAGCTTCGGGTGGACGATCGGGACGTGTTCCGCATACCGGGCCCGTTGGACTTATCGGCATTGATGAGTTTGACAGACATCGAAGGATTTCCTGCGCTTCGCGATCCTGTTTGGCCGGCTCAGCGTTCGCCGCAGATTGATCCAGCGAAGCCGATGATACAGAACATTGCCGAGCAGGATTTGCTGCTGTGTCATCCGTATGAGAGTTTCGAGCCGGTGGTACGTTTGGTTGAGGAAGCCGCAACGGATCCGGACGTGTTAGCGATCAAACAGACTTTGTATCGAACGAGTCGCAAGAGTCCGATTGTCGCTGCGTTGAAGCGGGCTGCGGAGTTAGGCAAGTACGTCACAGCGGTGGTGGAGTTAAAGGCTCGTTTTGACGAAGCCAGGAATATGGAGTGGGCTAGGGAGTTGGAGCGTTCTGGGGTGCAAGTCATTTATGGTGTGCGGGGATTGAAGACGCATGCGAAGATTTGCATTGTGGTTCGGCGGGAGTCGGCGGGTATTGTTCGTTACGTCCATTTCGGGACGGGGAATTACAACGAAGCGACGGCGAGGATGTACAGCGATGTGAGTTTCTTGACTTGCGACGAATCGCTAGGCAAGGACGCTTCGGCGTTTTTCAATGCGATTACCGGATACAGTCAACCGCAGGCTTATGAGAAGCTTGAGTCGGCACCATTGGGATTGCGCAAGAAGCTTGTAGCGATGATTGATGGCGAGACACGGCGGAGTCTTCAGGGGCAGCGAGCATTCGTCGATGCGAAGCTTAATGCGTTGGTCGATCCGGAGTTGATTGAGGCTTTGTATCGCGCGAGCAGAGCAGGGGTGAAGGTACGGTTGAACATACGTGGTATTTGTTGTTTACGGCCGGGGGTACCTGGTTTGAGTGAGAATATCACAGTGGTAAGTATCGTCGATCGTTTTTTGGAGCATGCCAGAGTGCTGCACTTCCATCATGGTGGGGAGGATGCGGTATTTATCAGCAGTGCCGATTGGATGCCGCGTTCGTTGGATCGGCGCATTGAGTTGTTAACTCCTATTGAGGATGGGCAGATCAAACGGAAGTTAGTAGAGATTTTGGGGACGTATTTTCAGGACAATCAGAATGCTTGGGGGTTGCGTCCGGAGGGGCGTTACGAGCGTCTTGAGCCTGTTGATGGACAGGGTCGAGTTCGGGCGCAGAAGGTTTTGTATCAGGGTGCGGTGGAGAAAGTGAAGTTAGCGGATTTAGCGGCGAGGACGAAGTTTGAGCCGCATTTGCCGAGCCAGGGGTAGGCTTGGGAGGGGTGATTTGCTAGCGATTATGCCGGTAATCTAGGTTGAATATACAGGGAGGGTTAGAGGGATTGGATTTTTGGTAGTGGATTATTCGATTCTAGGACATGCCGAGACGAATCGCCTATGGTTCGCGAGGGCAGACCAACACGAGGATCGAATAAATGAAACGCGGACTTCTTTCCCTAGGCTTATTGGCAATGTCCCTCGTCGGCTCCACAGGATGTGTGGGGTTGCACCATCGAAATGGATGGGGGAAGCATAATTCTTGTAATACCTGCAATGGCCCGATTGGTTGCCGTCCTTGCCGAATTGGTTGGCAGCGTGGCGGGACGGATTACGGGTCTCACTTAACGCATTCGGGATCGTATTGTTACGATGGTTCGAAGAACGGCGGGGCTTGTGGGCCTGGCGGATGTGGTCCTGCGGGCGGGTTGCACGGCATGGGTGGCGGGTTGCATGGTATGGGCGGTGGGCTGCATGGCATGGGAGGCGGTTTGCACGGGATGGGTGCGGGGCTACATGGCATGGGTGGTGGATTGCATGGGGCGGGCAATGGTGGGATGAGTCATGCTCAGTACCGTGCGGACGATCAAGTTGGATCGGGAGTACCTGGTCCGACGGTCGCTTATCCTTACTACACCACTCGGGGACCGCGAGATTTCTTGTTGGACAATCCGCCGAGCATTGGCCGTTAGAAGTTCAATGTTCGCGGCATCGAGTTTGATCGGTGGAGCGATTTGAGAACTGCGCACGGCAAGCCGTGCGCTTGGAAATTACAGAGTAAGGCTAACGCGGCATGTGAGTTGCGTTGGCCTTATTTTTTTCCATCGGCGTGAACGAGTTTTTTGAATTCGCTCATGAGTTTTTTGGTGACAGGTCCGACGCATCCGTCGTGGATGGAGCGGTTGTCGATGGAGACCACTGGGATGACTTCTGCGGCGCTTCCGGTGAGGAAGCATTCGTCAGCGACGAACAGGTCGTGTCGGGTCAGAGAAGTTTCTTTGGTGGGGATATGTAGAGACTCAGCGAGTTCGAGGATCGCGTTTCGGGTGATTCCTTCGAGGATGCCGGCATCTTTTGGTGGGGTTAGCAATTCACCTCGTTTGACGATGAAGATATTATCGCCGGTGCATTCGGCGACTTCACCTTTGTGGTTGAGCATGATGGCTTCCATGCAACCGGCTTGGAGGCCTTCGATTTTGGCCATGATGTTGTTTAAATAATTAAGCGACTTGATTCTGGGGCTGAGGGCGGCCGGGTGGTTTCGAATTGTCGAGGCGGTGATAATTTTGAGCCCTTCTTCGTAGAACTTTGGATCGTAGAGGGCGATATGGTCCGCGATGATGATGATTTGCGGGTCGCTTGTGCGGTTTGGATCTAGGCCTAGGGAGCCGGCACCTCGGGTGACGACGAGTCGGATGTAAGCATCCTTCAGAGAGTTGATTTCGAGGGTTTTTTTGACGGCTTCGATCATGTCGGATTTCGACATGGGGATTTTCAAGCAGATAGCCAGGGCTGATTCGTAGAGGCGATCGATGTGTTCGGTCAGGCGGAAGACGTTACCGGAGTAAGCTCTCATACCTTCGAAGACCCCGTCGCCGTAGAGGAGACCGTGGTCGTAGACGCTGATTTTCGCGTTGTCTTTATCGAAGTATTTTCCGCTGATGTAGATTTGCAGTGGCATTGTTTTATTTTCCTGGAAAGTGGGAGTCTTTTCGGCCTTTTAGACTACCTTGAAAGAGGGAATGGCGAAAGGACTAGGGCTCGTGGAAACGGTCATTTCCGTTATAGTGGGAGTGCGGGGAGTTCTTGCCGAAGAGCGGGTGCTTGCTCCGATCGCATTGTGGGTCTTTCGCTTTGGAAAATCATTATGACAGACATCGATTCGGCAAACAAAACTAGGCCTCAGTATAAGCGGGTGATCTTGAAGCTCAGCGGAGAGAGTTTGGTACATTCAGGCGAGCGTGGGATCAGCATGGATGAGGTTACCGCGATTGCCAAGCAGATCAAATCAGCGCATGAGTTGGGATGTCAGATAGCGGTGGTGGTCGGTGGGGGGAATATTCTTCGCGGGGCGCAATTCAAGGGATCCAGTGGGGAGATGATTCAGGAGGCCACTGCTCATTACATGGGGATGTTGGCAACGGTGATCAATGCTTTAGCGATGCAGGATGCGTTGGAGGCGATTGGTATTTCGACGCGTGTGATGTCGGCGATCAAGATGGACGGGGTAGCGGAGCCATTTATTCGTCGGCGAGCGATTCGTCATCTGGAGAAGGGACGAATTGTGATTTTGGCGGCCGGTACGGGTGCACCTTTCGTGACCACCGACACTTGTGCGGCGAATCGCGGTTTGGAGCTTGATGCGGACATTGTATTGAAAGCGACTCGGGTCGATGGGGTTTACAGCGACGATCCGGAGAAGAATCCTCATGCGATTTTGTATCGTGAGCTCGATTACGATACAGTGATGGAGAAGAATCTCAAGGTGATGGATTCGACGGCGATCGCGCAGTGTCGAACGCACAAACTTCCAATTCTCGTCTTTAATTTTAAGAAGGTCGGGAATATTGTTAAGGCAGTCAGTGGTCAGAAGGTCGGGACGCGGATCAGTCCACGTTCGGAGTCTGGCGAGCGTATCGTGATCAACGCAAGCTGAGAAGCTTGGAGTTGATCGATTCGTAAGAAGCTTTAGAAACCTTTAAGAGCAACGTTGGAGAATTCAAATGGCGGTTGAAGAGATTCTATTGGATGCTGAAGAGCGAATGGACAAAGCCTTGCAGCATTTGAAGTCCAATTTAGCGGGGATTCGCACTGGGCGAGCAGCGCCTGGATTATTGGATTCAGTTCGCGTGACGGCTTATGGATCTCAGAGTCCGTTGAAGCAGCTAGCGAGTGTCGGTGCACCGGAACCGCAGCAATTGGTGATTCGTCCATTCGACACGTCGATTATCAAGGACATTGAGAAGGCGATTGTTGCGAGCGAGTTAGGATTGAATCCTCAGAGTGATGGTCGGATCATCCGGATCAATATTCCGCCATTGAGCACCGATACCCGCAAGAAGCTTGTGGCGAGGATCAAGGAACTAGCGGAGGAAGCGAAGATATCGATTCGCAACGTGCGTCGAGATGCCAATAAGGCGCTTGAGACGGCGGAGAAGGACAAGTTGATCAGCGAGGATGATCGCGACAGTTCGAAGGAAGAAGTGCAGGAGTTGACGAAGAAGTACGAGGATGAAGTCAGCGAGGTCGCCAAGTCTCGCGAAGCGGACGTGATGGAGCAGTAGGACGACACGAGCACAGTGGTGCTGAGTCTGGTAATTCTGATCGGTTACCGACAGAATTACCAGAAGAACACCTGTGGCCTTTACTGATTGTGCTTAGATGTAGTTAGCAGGGGAAGCGTCCCCTGCGCTACTCGAACGAGGCATCTTCTTCGGCTGGTTCAGCGGCTAGCGATTCTTGTTCGATCGCTTTACCGAACTCGTCGAGTTTCACATCGGCGACAGCGGTTTTCTTTTTGGCGACGAACAAGAGGTCATCGTAAATCGGTTCGGCTTCAGATTTTTGGATTGACGCGACGGCGGTTGCGACTTCTTTGAGGTAGCGCAAGAAGACATTTCGTCGGTTACCTTGGGCAGCGATAGCTTGTCGTTTTCGAAGGAATGAAGCGAGGGATCGGCCGATGGCTTGGATACCGAGTCGAAGTTCTTTTTCGATTTCGGGGGTGTTGGCGATCGCTTCTTTTGATTCGCTGGTGAAGGGTACCCAGACGCTAGCGACGTGAACGATGAGGGTTACCGGTCCGGCGGGCAGTGCGCCTCTGGATTGCGACAATCCGTAGGGTCTCCAGTTGGTATTCAAGATGGCTTGTGTGATCGCGCAAGCACCTTGTTGGTACTGGAGAGGTACGCGGTTTGCGAATCGGAATATTTGCATGCTTTGTCCTTCGGAGATGTTGATTTCTTTGAGGACATTGTGGAGGGTATCGAGTTGGGCTTTATTGAGTTTCTGAGGGCTGCAGCGGGTAGGAAGTTTCGTTTGGTTGATGATACGTTCGGCGGCATCAGGGCCGACGCCGTTGAAGGAATCCAGGAGGAATTTGCGAAGGGTTTTCGCGTCGGATTGTTGAATGATTTCTGCGAGTTCATCGCGAGTGATTTTTTGGGTCGCCATATTTCCGCCGTAAGCCAGAGCGACTTCGACTTGAAACGGAGAGCCGCGTTGGACGGAGGGTGGTCTGGTCACAGCATCGTGGAATTCGCCTGGAACAATGGCTTTGAGGCCTTTGTAGAGTAGTTCGCTACCGATGGGGACGATGCAGTCGGTCGAGGGTGGTCGGATCTTGGTTTCTTGGAGGGCGTTGTAGAGCCGTTCGGCTTCGGTTTGTCCGACTTTGATCGCGTTTGCGCGTGTGGAGATTTTGGCGACTTCGCAGACTTTCTTTGCGACGGCTGGGGTAACGCAGGAGAAGGAGTTGGTGAGGAATGAGGAGACGGAAGTCGATTTTTCGCTTCCGAGCATGGTGATTAGTCGACCGAGTTCGACGCCATAGGGGTGGGGTTTGATTTCTTTTGCTTCGCGGGGCAGTTCGGTGGTTGATCGGTGGATAGATTGGTGTTCGCCATCGGGATTGTGCCAATGGATGGTCACGTGTGGGTTGGAGATAGCGGTTTGTTCGAGGTATTCATCGACGCTACCTCGGCTGCGTTTGTAGACAGCGGTCAGTTCGATGGTTACGCGAGTACCTGATTCGATTTCGGAGCCGGGTGCGTGGGGGGATTCGGTAAGGGGTTCGGTGGCATTGAGAGGGGTGGTTTTAGTTGGGTAGTGGGAGTCCCAAAGGATGTCGTTATCGCGCATGTAGGCGAGACCTTTTTCGCCGGATGGGATATCGATTCCTTCACCTTTTCCGTTGATGATTTCGGGTTGATTCTTTTTGGTGTCGACTTGGAGGAGGAAGTAATGGACAGGAGAGCGTTTGGAGGTTTTTGAGAGGATTTGCATTGGTCGGCCGGTGGTTAGCATGCCGTTCATCCCTGCGGCGCTGATACCGATGCCTTGTTGTCCGCGGCTCATGCGAAGCCGGTGGAATTTGCTGCCATAGAGGAGTTTTCCGAAGATGTTTGGGATTTGTTTTTTAACGATCCCTGGGCCGTTGTCTTGGACGGCGACGCGGAAGCGGCCGGGTTGGGTTTGGTCGATGCGGACCCAGATTTCCGGGAGGATGCCGGCTTCTTCGCAAGCGTCTAGCGAGTTGTCGACGGCTTCTTTCACGGTGGTCAGGAGAGCTTTTCGGGGATTATCGAAACCGAGGAGGTGTCGATTTTTTGCGAAGAATTCGCTGACCGAGACATCGCGTTGTTTGGTGGCCATCGATTCGGCGGTGGCGCGTCTGGATTTGGTCGGTGGGGTGCTCATTCGCGGTAATCGAAGAAGAATTGGGGCTCAAGGATGGGGATCTAAGGAAGTGTTTGGGATTGTTCGGATCCCAGGGGGGTAATGATACCGAAATGGAGGAGATTGACGACTAGGGGATTTAGAGGAGTTGTGAGAGGGCGGGGCTGTTTTTCGGAATGATCCTTGCTAGCGTTGTGTCTGTCATGGTGGGGAAGGGAATTGGATGGTGAGCTTGGGAATTGGCTTGTGGGTGGCTTGGTCGAATGCCGAGCAAAGCGAAGACGACCAATGGATCGGAGACTGCGAGGGGGCTCGCGGTGGATCTGCGGGAGAATCGTCCAAGCAATAGGAGAGGATTCGGATGCGACTACAAGGAATGGTTCGGATGGTGGTAGCGAGCGGCGTCGCGTTCGCCTCGTGGGGTGGAATGGAGATTGCTAGTGCGCAGTGTCCAAGTTGCGGTGCGGGGCACGGCGGGGTAGCGGCTGGCAGTGTTGCAACTGGTAGTGTTGCGACTGGCGGTGTTGCAACTGGGGTAGCAGCAAGCGGCGTCGGTGCGGTGCCGGGCGTCGGTGCGGTACCGGGAGTAGGTGCAGTACCGGGAGTAGGCATTCCTGGTTTGCGAACGATGCATCAGATGACGGCGCAAGCCGCCGCGACGCATCCAGGGAACACGGTTGCTTACGGGAACATTTTGGGTCGTGGCACGCAGCCTTTGTTTGAAAATTATTTCACCCAGGGGAATGCGAATGAAGCGACGGCGGGGATGTATATGTCTCCGATTGGGGTTCCGGGGAATGTTGGGCATACGTACTACACGTATCAACCGTTTTATCCCCATCAGTACTTGTATCAGCATCATGATCGCTACCACTCGTATTATGACGGTGGTCGAGGATTGAACCGGACGCATGCGACTTATTATGCTCCACCGGCGCGTAGTGCTGTGCATTGGATTCACAAATCGATTCGGTTGCCACATCAGTAACCAGTGGATGGAAGGGTGTAGAGATAACAAAGCCAGGGTCGGATCCCGGGTATCGGAAAGAGTGTTCGAGCGTTTCTTAGGGATGAGAAGCGTCTAGGGCTTGAGAAACATTTTTTGCGAGACCAACTATGATTCGACGATTTTCTTACGCGGGCACGGCTTTCACAGCGGTGCTTGCATGTTCAGCAGTTCAAGCACAGCAGCCTTGCAATCAGTGCAATGGTACGGGTGGAGCGGCAGTTCATTCGCACGGCGTTGCGGGACATGGTGTTGCGGGGCATGGGGCAGTAGTTCATGGTGCCGTATCGCATGTCGGATCTTCCGTGCATGCGGTTGGCGGTGCGATTCAGGGGCACATGCTCAACTACGGGAACTTGGCTGCAAGTGGAGCGAATGCGAATGGATTCGGTTCGAATGCAGGCTGGGTATGGCATTCTTCGTGGGGAGATTATTGGGCGAGGACACAAGCGAATCAGCGTCCGTGGCATGGTGGATATTACTGGATGCGAACGGGCCAGCCGACAGCTTTGGTAGTACCTCCTACGGTAACGATGCAATCGAATTACTCGTGGGGTGTTTCGCAGAACACGATGACACCGGTCTATCATCAGTTTGGCGGTAACCCGCCCAATGGTGCGGGTGGTGGGATGTTCCGTGCGACACCATATTGGCCGACGCATACCGATCAGGTTGGGGTGTATCCCGTACGAGGACCTTGGTAAGGCTCCGCGTTAGGATTCGTTGAGTATTGAATTTGATTTTGGTTACAACCCGGGCCTTATCCTTGACCCCCAAATGGATGAGGCTCGGGTTGTTTTTTTATTGTTAGGCTTTTCTGATGAAATTCGCAGCGTAGCTTCGTACGTGTCTTCCGTTGAGGACGTGAAAGATACGAAGTTGTTGGATGACGCTATCGGAGAAGTGTGCGAGGGGGACATGGACAAGTTTTCGACCGAATCGTTTCGCGATTTTCTTTAAGACGATGCCTGGAGGGGTGGGGCTCATCAGAGCGACGTGGCGAGACTGAGAGTGGAGGCAAGCGGCGGCGATGAGACGTTGTTCGAGTGTTTCGGAGAAATCGAGTCGTGGGTCTTGCCAGATATCCGGGATGGGGCGAGGTGGATAGAGGAACATGGATCCGCCGTAGTTCGCCATTGCGATGCCAGGGCCGATCATTTGGTTTTTGAAGTGAGTAGCGAAGAACGCCAGGGTCGACTCGTCGGGGTGTTCGGAGAACCAAGTCGCGCGCCAATCGTAGTGACGCGGGTCTGGTTCGGAGTCGAAGACCATGACGGTTGCGTCGAGCTGTCCGATCGAGGGCGGATTGACTTTGACGTACAAAGAGCCGTCGTACCAATGCCGTAGGGTTTCGCGCAGGTCGATACCGTCCATGATGCTGGTGGTAAATTTTTCGGTACGTGCCAAGTCGGCTCCGAGGAGTTGTCGAGCGCGTTCGACGATTCGGCTACGGAAGCTTTCGATTTGCGTATCTTCTTCGGGCCACGAGCATTGCATGTAGGGGTTCCATCGGCTTTCCCATCGCTTCTGATCGCGTGGCTTGGGTGGGCGTTGTAATTCGAGAGACGACCACTGCAATTTTGGGCCTGGGAGCAGCGAGACGAGTCGATGAACACCTTCGTTGGGCAAGTCGGCTTGGTCGATTCCGAGTCGAGCGGTTGGCCAAGGGAGGGGAGATTCGTATGGGTATTGAGTGGCGGTATTAACCAAGTGGACTGCGAATGGGTCACCCATCATTTGTTGGGCGGATTGCACGATGGTGTAGAAGCTCGGAGTCATTCTTCGTTCGAGGAGAGATTGATTTCGGATGTACTTCAAGCACTGCGAGAGGAGTAGCGGGGATATTTGTCGCGCGCGGTTGCCGAGTTCTTGTCGGTAACTGCTGCGGGAGTTCATGAAGAGTTCTTTGAGGCCTTCGGTGGGGATGGATTCATCCTCATCGCATTCTTCTCGGGCGCGTTCGTAGAGTCCCGTGAGGAAGGGTAATTCGCCGAGCATAAACAGGTAGCCGCGAGAGTCGATCGCATAGTTCTTCGGATGATTCTCAAGTTCGCTTGTTGTGGTAGTGGGTGAGGCTGTGGGAAGGGGTGTGGGTGTTTCGCGCCCAGCGAGAATGCTTTGGCGCACCCAAGGCCAATCTTCTAAGGGGCACAGAGCGATGGTGTGGGAAGCTAGCTCGGTGGTGGTGTTGATTCGATAGGCGAGTTCGTCGATTCGTTGTTGTTCTGATGGGGAAGAGGGGGGAAGGATGGAGGGAAGGAGAGCGGCGCAGAAGCGTTCGAGGGTAGTGGAGCGAAGGGCGTAGGTGTCTGGAAAGTACGGAGCGTTATGTCGAAGGGGGGGGGAATCGGAGCCGACCCAAGCGATCGGGATGTGTTCGCCGAGAGCGAACCGAATGGCTGCGATGACACCTTGGCATGGATCGATTGGGACGTAGGTTGCCAAGGGCAGGGGGTGGTCTGCATCGGGGCCGGTGTGAGAATCGCGATAGGTGGAGTTGTGGTTGTTGGCGAAGGAAAGGGCTACAAGTGATAGGTTTGGAAGTTGTTCGACAGCTTCGATGATGGGATTGGCAAAAGACTTCGGAAGTGCAACAGCGAGGGCGTCGAAGGGTCGTTTGAGAAGTTCGCGTCGCAGTGCGGAGGCGAACGGGGCGCTTGCGTTGACGACTGGGATGAGGGTCAATCGCGAGTCGATTGCGAAGATGCTTGGTTGTGTGGTGGCTGGTTGCATGGCTGCTTCGGCGGGCGAGATGGGGTGCGGCGTAGAACTGTATTATCGGTCTCAACCTGAGACTGTCACTTGCAAATCGAGAGTAACTTATTCGAGCATGTGTTGTATACGATTTGGTTTTACTGGAAATCGTAGGGGAATAGGGCTAGCAAAATAACGGGCCGAGTTGGCATGGATTTTGCTGATCGGTGCAGGTGCCTTTAGGGGTAGATCGTACAAGCTCGCCGAGCCCGGAGGAGCATGCAAGGAAGGTATCGAGGGAGCTTCCGGTTGATTCGTTCGGTTGTGTGTGCCGAATCAGCCGGGGGGAAGGCTGCCGGGGAGGGGACCGTTTGGGGTTCCCTCCTCGGTTTTTTTATGGCCTGGTTTGAGCGACGAGTTGCTGCATGGGTTTGCGGCAAACTCTAGCTAACTGCTGTCTTTATTGAGCGTAGTTGCTGTTTGGCCAAGCCCACGCGGACGTCGATTTCGTTTTTAGATACCCATGTCGGCGAGACGTTCGGCGAGAGTGGAGAGGGTCTGGGTGAGTTGAGGGTGGTTTTTTTCGAAGTCTTCGACGAGGAGGTTGATGCGGGAGGAGAGGGTAGGGGAGTTGTCGGTCGGTGGGAATTGTTTCTCGAGGGTGGATTGGATCTCTGTGGCGATTGCTTTGAGATCGTCGATATTCTGTGGGGTGAGTGCTGGGAGGGAAGCGAGTTGTTTGTGGAGAGAATCGAGGATGTCGTGAAGAGCGTTGTTAGACATGAGGATGGATCCGTGTAGGGGTTGGGTTTTGGTGCTTTACAGTCCGCCGGCTTTTTTGTTTCCGCTGGTTCTCTTTTTTGCGCTGGTTCTCTTGTTTCCGCTGGGAGTTTTCGTCTCGGTTTGTTTATGACTCGTACCGGTTTGTTTATTGAGTGTCCTGAGAGCACGTCGGACGATGTATTTTGTTTCGGAGGTTGGAGAACTATAGAGCCATTGGTTTGTAAGATCTAGGACCCACTGCGGTTGAGACTTGCTCGCGTCGTTTAGCCAGTTAGCGACGGAGTTTCGCACGTACAGAGACGAGTCTGCGAGGAGAGGTTCCAGGATAGGTAGCGCGATTTCGGGGGAGTCTTTGAGGAGTTGTATGTGTGTGCACCAGACACCGCGTGGTCGTGTGATTTCGGAGGCGAAGCGGCGCAGGTTTTCGTTTCTGCTACCTGTCCAGGGGACAAGTTTTTCGATGGTTTGGATTGGGTTTTCGGCAACGTGGTGTCTGAGTGCCATCCAAGCGAATTCGCGGGTGCCGGCATTGCTGTGATCGGCAAGGGGTTTGATCCAAGCGAGTCGGCGGGGGAAGGGCATGTCATGCCAAAGGCCGATGATCAGGGCAGCCCATTCGCGAGCAACGTCGCTTGTGTGGGCTTGGAGCAATTGAATTTCGGGGCTTGAAGCATGGAATCGCTGAGCGAGAGATTTCGCGATTTCCTTGGACTGTTGTATCTTAGAGAGCTTCTCGAGGGATTTTGGATTGAGATTGTGATCGAAATCGAGATCCCATTGATATTGCTTCGAGAGGTTGATCAGGAGTTCGATCCGATCGACGCATAGCCATTCAACGAGGTTTCTCGCTTCGATCCAGCCGAGGTTCAGGGCGTTGCGAACGAATGAAGGGACATCGGAACGTCGGCGAGCGGTGGGACGATTACGAAGAGATTCTAGGAGTTCGATTCGTTCTTGAGGGGCTGGATCTTGGTTGGTTTGTTTCGCCATCGGGATCCGAGCGGTTACTTGCTGCCGAGTGCGTTGACGAGCATCGAGGTCAAGCCAGTAGAGTAGTCAGTTTGACCGTCCCAAGCCCAAAGGTTTCTTAGGATGTCGGTAGTGAGAATTCCGCAGAGCCCCATGAGGAGTAGGACAAGTGCGAGCATTCCAACTTGCCATCCCGCGTAAGGGACTTCTGCGGCTCCACGCATGGCGATTGCGGCGCCTGCTGGGGCGAGGTCTTCGGTTCCGAATCCTCCATCATCACCGAGTCCGGCTTCTTGTACGACGCCATCGACACCGAGGTCATCGGGTAGACCGACGCCACCGAAGCTTTCGGAGTCTTCAAGCTCGATGACTTGAGAGCCGCTATCATCGTCGATTTCGACGCTGTTCGATGGGGTAAGTTGGAATTCTTCGTCTTGATCCACGAGGGACGCGCCGATTCCGCTGACATTGCTTGCGGAGGATTTGGAGCCTGCGGATGGGTCAGCGGCGAGTTCAGCGCCCAGATCAAGACCGGAGATACCGGTGCCCGCGAGATCCAGCGGTTCGTCTTCGAGGGACAGACCGCTGTCGGATGGGCTCATGAGGTTGATGCCACTTTCGGAGCCGAGTCCGATTGCGGAATCAGAACCGAGCACCAGATCATCTTCATCGTCGCCAGCGAGTTCAAGTTCCCCGCCGAGGCTTCCGCTACCTTTGGAGGCTTTCGAGCCGCCGGGGAGTCCGAGGTCAGAGCCTAGTACGTTCGAACCTGCGGAGTTTTCGATCGATTGTTTCTTTCCTTTGCTCTTAAGGTCCAAGCCGCTGGAGCTTGGGTCATCGAGCATCAGGTCGCTACCGAGTTCGACGTCGCTACCTTCAGCGGCTTGCAGTTTCAAGTCGGAGGATGCGGCGTTCTTATTGTCGTTGTTTTTGTTTTGGGCGCGGTTGACGAGTTTCACACCGCTATCGCTGCTCGGATCCGGAACGAGAGCAACGTCGCTACCTGGAGAGTTATCATCCGCGAGTCGCAGATCGGAATCCAAGGCGATATCCTCATCGCTGTCTTGGTCGCCACCGAGCAGATCGTCTCTTTCGGCCTGCACGCGATCGATTTCTTCTTGTTTGAATTTCCAGCTTGCACCGTCGCGATAGCCGAAAATTTCGCCGCTGGATCGCATTTCTACGAGCTCGTCGATGGAAATACCAAGGATCTTTGCGGCTTCGTCGAGTGATACGTAGTTGGCCATTCCGGAACCTTCGCTTCAAACAAGGAAGAGAGTGGGACTAAGGAGGTAATGTCAGTACTGCGGATTGCGATTGCAGGGACGGACGTTTTACGGGGCAGCAGGGGCTCACAGGGAAACTCTTGCTATCGGGTAGTTCGTCAAAGTCCTCTTAGATAGATTAGTCAGCGGAAGTGACAGATTCTAGCTATGTTTACGGGACAATCGATCGAAATACCTAAAGAAGTTTTTCGAGTGGTGGGGTGGTTTTTCGTTTCAAAAAAAATCCAAAAGGGGTCGGTTTGGGGAAGATTCCTTGGAATCGCGCGGAGCGACCGGAGCGACCTGCTTGCAGGCCGGGGAGTTTAGGGATTATTCGGGATCGAAAGGCGGGTCCACCGGGTGCATAAAACGGCTTCGTAAAGCAAAATTGGGGGAATCGCTCGGGAAAAGGGCTGGACAAAAACGGCTGGGGTTGGCAAGATGTTTAGCCCTGATAGACAGGATTATTTTTTGGCATGAAGTAAGGCGTTCGGCGAACACCGCATTTCAAGCCACCGCAGTGCTCGTTCGTGTGGCTTGTTCCCGGGGCATGCTAGGTCGGTGTAGGAACGGCAATTTGGAAAACTTGAGGAGTTATTTACGTGCCAAACATTGAGAGTGCCAAAAAGCGTCTTCGTCAGTCCCTCGAGCGTCGAACTCGGAATCGTGCTGCTAAGTCGACGATCAAGACCGCGATTCGCAAGTTGCAAGCGAGTGTTGAGGCGAAGGAGTTTGAGAAGGCCAAGGAGCAATTGCGTTTGCTAAGCAAGTTGCTTGATCAGACTGCATCGAAGGGGATCATTCACGTGAACAAGGCTTCGCGTGCCAAGAGCCGTTTGAATCATTTCGTCAAGAAGGCTTCGTTAGCCTAATTTGCAATGCTGGGCTTCGCTTGCTGCGAGAGCCGGCTATGCATGCGGATTTGCGAGGGAGGATTTTTATCCTCCCTTTTTGCATTGATAGGCTGCAGAGATTTCTGTTAGTTCTCTAGAAGCGAATCTAAGCTCTCCGTAGAGAACGCATCGTCGATTCGCCAGTGAAGTGGCACGGCAGGTGATTCCCCTTCGGCAGCAGAGTCACCCGATAGAGCGGAGCAGCAACTTGGGCAACCGCAGCGGTCTGGGCCTTGTGGCTTGGGTTGCCATTGGTTTGATTGATAGAGAATGCGTGTGGGGGTGTTGGAGGTAAGGTCGAAAGCGAACGAAGGGAGTCGGACTGAGTCTTGAGAGGATTCGTTCGATTGTTCGATTGGGGCGGCTGACTCACCTTCTGCGTTACCGGCTCGGTTAAGGAAGTTGATGACCATCAGCACATCTAGGGGGCTGATGAAGCGATCCCCGTTGGGATCCAAGAAGGGTGCTTGACCCGAGGGAGAGCCTTGAAGGGACCGCGAGGAGAAGGTGTTGATATCGTTGATAAGGGTAAGCACATCGAGTGGGCTGACGCTTTGGTCACCGGTGATATCTTCTGCGATGATGGGGTTCTGCCAGGGGCTTGGGGGGGTGTAGCCACCGAAGTCTACGTGTTGGACGACAGGGGCTGCCGAGTAATTGACTTCTAGGATCCCGTTGTTGCTATTGGTGTGGATGAAGCCTGGGAGTTTCGGGTCGATCATCAGGCGATAGAAACCTGTGGGCAGGTTTGGTAGTGCGTAGCTTCCGTCGCTTGCGGTCGTTGTTTGAGATTTCGGTCCGTATTGCAGGTGGTCGAGCATGACCGAGGATCCTTGGAATCCACGGGCGATCACAGATGCTATCCGAGCCGATCCGGTTTGGACTTCGAGAGTCACGCGTTGGTTGCGCAGCAGTCCGCTTTGCTCTGCGCGGCCGATAAGGTTTCCGTTGGAGTCGTAGGCATCGAGTCGAACGCGTGAAGCGTCGTTTACAGCGACGGCTTCGATGGACACGTAGGATTGTGGTTGGTCGAATCGAGCTCGGAGTTGGAGTTGTTCGCCGGTGAAGGAGTCGACGTAGCGCCGGGCCCAGAAGGAGTAGGGTTTAAAGAATTTCGGTCCGGAGATGTTATCCAGAGGGTAGACACCGATGAGAGCTTGGGAGTCATTCCCGACGGTATCGATGCGTACAGCGTTTCCGGAGGGGCCGAGGTATCCCGAGAGGTTACCAGTGGGGAAAGCATCGGGATCGATAAAGGATTGTAGGTTTAGCGGGTTGTTATTTGCATCGACGAGGGTAACGAGTGCGTTTGGGATTCCTGATTCGTTGGAGTTCCAATTTCCGTTTTGATTTGCATCGCGCCACAGGAAGCCTTGGATACCAACTTGGGTGGTTACATCGGGCGCATCGGAGATAACTCCGGAGAAGATGTTGCTGGTGATTCCCAGTGCGGTCTCGACGGCGCGGATTTCGATGGTCTTACCGGCTTGTGCGGGAAGGATAGGGATTTGGAGATTGAGGTTAACGGAATAGTCGTTGGTTGCGAGTATTTCGGTCCAGTTCCCGGCATCGATTCGATACTCGATGCGGCGAACCTTGTTGATCGTTATATCGTTCTGGGTTCCGGAAGAATTCCGGTTCGGAAGGGTCTGTACGGATGCTTGGCCAGAGAAGCTATAAGCGCCGAATTGGGGGAAGTATCTGCCGGTGCCTTGAAGTTTCAGCGGGACATCGAGGACATCGAAGATGCCATCGTTATCGGAATCTTTCCAACCGATTTGTGCTAGGGTTGCATCGGGTGAAATCACCAGCGAGTAAGCGGCTGAAAGGGAGCCGCCCGAGGACATGATGCTCGCTTGCTGTACAAAATTCGGAGTGGGGTTTAAGTCGAAAGCGTTGGTGTTTTGTGCGTCGTAGTAGCCGCGTCGATCGTAGTAGTTTCCTCCGCCGATGTATTCATCGCGTGCCCAGAATATGTGGCCGGTCTCGTGGGTGTAAGTCGAGTCGGGGCGTTTTGATGGGATGACTTCGAAGAGTCCTCCGGCGAAAGCGAAGGCGCGTGAGAAGTTCCCTCCGGGTGCGAAACTGCCGTCGATATCGCGTGCAGAGTTGACAACGAAGATGGTGAACGACCAATCGGTTCCTAGTTTTTCGCGTTGATCGTGGTTGAAAGTGCGGAGCGAGGATTCAAAGTTCGCGCCGGTTGCTTGGGTGTAGCCGATGTCCTGCAGAAACCTCGGGCCCCATTGCAGATAACCTTCGGAGGTCATGTTGATCGGCTCGAAGGGGGTGCTCAGACGGTTGTCCACATAGGTTCGATCGATGACCCATTCGAGAGTGTGGACGGAGGACTTTTTCGCGAGCAGTTGGTTCCACCATTGCAGTCCGGTTTGGATGTTATTCATCACGTCTTGGACGTGGGAGTCAGACCAATCCTCGGTGCTTAGCGCTCCGGTGCTTTCGAGGAGCACGGGGGTGACCGCGATACGACCAAGCATGAACTCGCCGGTGTCTTGGGGGGTGGCGCCAAATGGAAGGCTTGCTAAGACGCGTCGTTCTTCGAGGGTTTCGAAAAAGGGTTTACGTTTTTGCGAATTGCGGCGAAAGCTAGCGTGCTGTTGACGTCTTTTGCGTTGGATCGCTGAGTTAGCAAAGGGGAACGTCATGGGTGCAAGTTAGTTTAGGGAGAATAGGTTAGACAGTTGGTTTTCGGCGGGGGTGGGCAGGGTACTCTTCAAGGGGATACGGTATTGGAATTATCGGGTCAATGGGAGTCGCAGGCTTTGGAAAAACTGGGCGAATCCTGGCTTGGTTTTGATAAGCTTCACCGGGTTAAAATTCCTCGCAACCGGGTGTTTTTTGGTTGGAATTTGGGAGAAAGTTTTTGTGCATAAGTGCTTGGTGGTTGGAAGTAGACTGCGTTGCAGGTTTAATGAATGCTAGTGTTGAGAGTTACTGCAAGTAGAGGTGTTGGTGGAGGGGAGAGTTTGAATTTGGGTGGAGAACTTCGACGGGTTCCTGTTTGGCGCGTTGCGGACGTAGAACGCCCGATGCGACGGAACAATGAGCAGGTACGCAGAGCAGGTTCGAAGATCGCTTGGGTTTTTGCGAAGTTGGCCGCCAGGACCTGTGGCAACTGATATTATGCTGCGATTCGCTAGAGAAGTTGCCGATAAAAACCGGTAGGATATCATTGGAAAGTGTACCTGCGTGGACGTGGAAGGGGCTTTTGGGAGATAAAAGACATGGATTCGCAGGAGTCACTTGATACAGCAACCTCGTTCGTGGTTCGTCTCAGTCAGCATGATCCTCAAGCTTGGGAGGATTTTGCGGTTCATTATTCGCGCATGATGCGGCGTTGGATGAAGCCGTGGAGGATCCCTCTCGATGAGGTTGAGGACATTCTGCAAGATACTTATTTAAGGGTACTTGGGAATGTTCATCGGTTTAGGCATCGAGGTCCTGGTACTTTCCGTGCGTGGCTGAAAAAGGTTTCACGCAGTTGTTGGTTGAAGGTGGTGCAGCAGTCGGCTTTTGGCAAGTTCTCTTCGTTGGATGTAGAGGCGAGTCTTTCGGAGGAGACGATGTTATCGATCGACCGGGAGATCGATTTTTTGATTGAGAGGGAGTACTTTCAGTATGCTTTAGAGCGTACGCGACGGCGGGTTAGCACTCATATTTGGGACGCTTATCGACTTACAGCGATCGAGGGTAGAAGTGGGCAAGAAGCAGCGGGGATTCTGAGTGTATCGGTGGATGTGATCTACAAGTCGAGGAGTCGATTCCAGGAACGATTGGCTAGCGAACTCGAGGAATTAGCTTCTGAGTGGTCATCGGTTTGATGCATCATGGAAGGATCTATGATGGAACGCGATGAGGATGAGCATGTGGATTGGCACACGGTCGAGCAATACGTTTCGAATCGACTAGATCCCGCGATCGTTTCGGAGATCACCGACCATTTTGCGATATGTACACCATGCCGTGGAATGTTAACGCAGTCTATGCGTAAGAAGCTTGATGAGTCGGATGTTCAAGCTCGAGAAACTTCTTCATTCGATGGAGCAATACCTTCCCAGGTGGATTTGAGCGGTTATCGCATCGTCCGCCGGATAGCCGAAGGTGGAATGGGCGCGGTTTATGAAGCGGAGCAGCTTGTAACAGGTCGTGCGGTAGCCTTGAAGTTCATTTCGAATACGAAGGTGGCTTCGTTGGGATTCGGACAAAGTGCCGAAGGGGTTTTGCAGGAGGTGCGTGCGATGGGGGCTTTGTCGCATCGCAACATCATCCAAGTGATCGACGTCATTGTGTACCGGGATGCTCCTGTAATTGTGATGGAGTACTTTCCGGGTGCCACGTTGCTCGATTGGTGTCGGGAGCAACGGCCTAGCCGCATGGAGATTGCAAGGTTGATGGCGAGTGTGTGCGATGCGGTGGCGCATGCGCATGAGCGTGGGGTTGTGCATTACGATTTGAAACCGCAGAACATTCTCGTTAGTGGTAGTAAAGGTGAGTTGGAGCTGAAAGTCATTGATTTTGGAATCGCGAAACTCAAGCACGAATCTAGTGATTCGTTTCAGGGTATTGCAGCAGGGACTCTTGCTTACATGGCGCCCGAGCTGACTGTGGCGAGGGATGGTTCTGTTAACATTTCTCCTGAGGTTGCACCTGCTTCGGATATCTATTCTATAGGGGTGATCCTCTACGAGTTGCTTGTTGGTAAACGGCCATTTGAAGCGACAGATAGGGAAGCGTTGCTAGAAAAGATTCAGCTAGGCGGCCCAAAGTCACTTCGCTATTTTGATTCGACAATACCGAGAGACTTGGACGAAATTTGTTTGAAATGCTTGCAGAAAGACCCTTCAGATCGCTATCGCACTGCGGCGACGGTAGCATCAGATTTCAGGGCTTACTGTGAGCATCAACCGATTCAAGCTAGGCGGATGGGAATTGCTGAACGGCTTTGGAAGTGGAGTTGTCGCCATCCGGGAGTTGCAGGGGTTGCCGGGGTGAGCATTCCATTGCTTGCGTTTTTTGGAATTGGTGCGATGACGACCAAGGAGCACAATCGTCAGCTTGAGAACGTTCTGAAGGAGAAGTCAAAGGAGTCCGAACGGACGCTTGAGCGTGCTCAGATGGTCGAAGGCATTACGCGCGAGGAACTTCGAGCACGCATGGAGGAGTCCTCGGAGAGGTTGTATGGTGCGACGCCGGAGAAGGAAGACAAAGAGTACAAGATCCTCGAAGAGAACATGAAGCGTTGGGAGACCTTTGCGAACGTCGTTGGCGAGGACGAGAAGAGTTTGTCGATACGAACGGAGTCGCTTTGGAGGCTGGGAGCGATTCATGGTATGCTCGGGCGTAATGTCCAAGCCGAGGAGGCGATTAAAAAAGCGTGTGAGGAATATCAGTCGTTATGCGATCGCTTCGAGAGTAATTCAGAGTACCATCATTATTACGCATCTGCTTTGTCCGAACTCGCGAAACTAATGTTTCATCGGGGCGAGAATGCTGATGCGATCAAGACCTTTGATGCCGCGCTGTTAAGGGTAGATCAAGCGTTAGAGCGGTCGAATCGGGACGCTAGGATTGCGTTGACATCAAGTAGAATTCGACGTGATTATGGCGCGATGTTGTCACGTGTGCAGGAGTTGGGGCGCGGTAAGGAGCAGTTTCAGAAGGCGATTGCGATCTTGGACGGTAGTTCCTGGGATGCGGATATCGATCTGGAATATCGACAGCAGCGGTGTGTTTGCGAGTGTAAGTTGGCCAATGTTCTGAGGCTTCAGGGGCAGCAACGTGAAGCGTTGGAGATTCTTTTACATGCCGTAGAGGCAGCGCGAAGTCTCCTCGATCAATATCCTGACAAAACGGAAGCATGGCGGGCCCTAGGGCTGGGATTGCAGGCCCTTGGTGCGACCTACAACGACCTGGGAAGGTGGCGTGAGGCTTGTGATGCTCTTTCTGGATCGTTAGAGCAGCAGGAGAAAATAGTTAAAGCCTATCCGAACTATCCTGAGATGCAGTTGGATTACGCGGCTGCTTTTAGCTCTCTAGGTGTTGCATATCTGCAACTTCGTGAATTCCCCGAAGCGTCTGAAAGCTTCGAGCGTGCGGAAGAAATCTATCGGCTGCTGGCTGATCAGTATCCCAAGCGACCTGGATATGCTTCTTATTGGATCAATACTCTGAGCAATCAGTTGGGGGTAATGACGCTTCAGGAGCGACTGGGTGAAGCGATTTCAATTGGTCGGCGATTGGTTTCGGCGCGACAGGACTTACGAAGCCGATTTCCGGACTCACCAGAGTTTGCTTATGGGGTCGCGGCTAGTCAAAATATATTTGGGCAGTTGCTGTCTCGATCTGGGTATTCGACGGATGCTTATGATGTATTAACGCAATCAAAGTTGAGCTATGAGCAACTGATTCAAGAGTATCCAGAAGTACTAGCGCTCCGATCGGGGCTTGCGAAAGTCTATCTGTCGTTTGCAGAATTGGCTTACATAGAGCAACGCTGGGAGTCGTCAAAGGAGTTCTATGCTCAGTTGATTTATTCCTTGCACCACTTATCGAGTAACGGGCGACCAGTCAGCAGTTTAGGGGGTGACTATATACTGCTATTGTCGGGATATTTGGGGCAAGCGAAGTGTTGCCGTCAGCTTGGAGAAACCCAACTCGAGTCGCAATGCTTGCTCTTAGCTATCGATGTGTTGAACAGAGTAAAAGATGCGAACCCCAAAGTGCGCGACGAGATTACGCAACGGGCGGTTGAATTGGGGATTGGGCAGTCTGCCCAACAACAGTAATCCAGCGGCGGATTTGCCATGAAGCGATCAGTCCATTTCGGACGTACGGATCGCGTTGGATAAATTCCTCAATGGGATCTTTGGAGTCGCACCGGAAGAGGAGCACAGCCATGTCTACCGGTTGATCGAGAGCACCGCCGAGTTCAAGAATTCCGCGACGATGGAACTCATGTGCAAGCGCGAGATGTTCCGCACGAAAAGGTTCTCGACGCACGGTATAGTCGTCGAGAACGTTGTAGAGCAACAAGAAGTGCAAGGCGTTTGCTCCCTAGCAAAAGCTGATTAGTAGCGAGTTGGTTAGAAGGTAAGTTGCTGCTTACTACTTCTTGAAGTCCCCAGCTCGGATGATGATCAGTTTCTTCGGGTCGATGAACTTCTTGAAGGCTTTTTGAACATCGGCAACGGTGAGGTTTTCGATTTTCTTTTCTTCTTGTGCAACGTAGGTCATGGACCGTCCAAGATCGAGATTGGAGGCGAGTTGGCCGGCGATTGCACCGTCCGAAGCGCGACCGATTTTTCGAGATTCGAGGTAGGCCTTTTTGGCATCACTGAGCTCGACTTCTGTGGGCCCTTGTTCAATGAAACGTGTGAGTTCTTCCATTGCCGCTTTTTCAACAGCATCGATGTTCTCAGGGTTAGTGATTGCGTTGATCGAGAAGCGAGCATCATCGCCGCGTGAAGGAATCGCTACCGAAGATGTGACGCCGTAGGACAATCCTTCTTTTTGTCGGATGCGATCACCTAGTCGGCTCGAGAGGGTTCCCCCGCCGAGGATAAAGTTACCGATCTCCAGTGGAATATCCTCTTCGGAATCCTCGTTCATTGGGAAGGAGAGTCCAGCAAGGAAGACTGCGTTTGCTTTATCGGGAGTATTGATATCTCCTTTGGAGCCTGCCTGTCCTTTTTTAGCAGTTCGTTCGATGGATTTATATTTGGTGGAAGACTCCCATTCCTTGAGAGCTTCGCCGATTTCCGCAAGGGCTGATTCTGGATCGAAATCGCCGACGATTGCGACTTCACCTATCGCCGAGGAGACTTGATCTTGGTAGACCGAGATCACACGATCGAGAGTCAGAGATTCCATTTCTTCGATGGTTTCTTCGACGCTTCGTGCGTAGCGTACGTCCCCTTTTTCGTAGTCGGAAAGTGCTCGGGATAATTGGCTATTGGCGAGCATGGAAGGCTCGGTGGTCATCTGCGACATCATCGCCAGAGACTGAGCTTTCATCTGTTCGAATTCTTCTTCGGAGAATGCTGGGTTTCTCATCACTTCGGCGAGGAGTTTGATTCCATCTGCGAGAGAATCTTTTTTCGCTTCGATGCTGAAGGATAGGGATCCGGCTGCTCCGCCCGAGCCTCCACGACCACCTCGGCCTCCACCGCGACGCCCACCCGCTCCACCCCCGGCGCTGAGTCTTACGCCGAGATCATCGAGCTTTTGCCGAAGGGCTTGTCGATCGAGATTCTTTGTGCCGGTCATGAGCATCGATGGCAGCATGCTTGCTGCGGCCGATAGGTTTCTCAGGGAGTCTTCGTTTCCGTATCGCAGGGTCAGGGTCATATTGACCGTATCGCCGCGATTCTTTTTCGGAAGCATGGCGACTTTGACTCCGCCGATTTCTGCGAAAGCAGTTCGAGCATCGATATTTTCTGGTGTTGGATCGAATTCTTCTCCGGACTCGACCGCAGCACCTCCTTTGTAATCTTTGACCATATCGGCGATCGATTCGACGGCCGGTACGCTCAAGCGTTGAGGTTGATCGACTGGGACGAAGCGTCCGATGGTACGGTTATGTGTTTTGAAGTAAGTGTTTGCAACGCGATTGACTTCTTCGGGTGTAACCGCTGCGATTCGATCGCGTTGCAGGAACCACAATCGCCAATCGCCGAGTGCAGAAGCCGACGAGAGGGCTTGCATCATCGAAGCCGCGCTGGTGATTGAGTTTTCGTAGCCTCGTTTTGCACGGACTTTTGCGCGCTCAATTTCTTCGGCGGTAAACGGCTGATTCGCCATGTTCTCGACGACATCGAGGAGGACTTTTTCGGTCTCCTCCATTTTTCCTTCGGCCGGTTGAGCGGAGAACATGAACAGGCCTGGGTCGTGGGCGCTGTCCGCGAAGGCGCTGGCGCTCGTGGCGATGTTCGATTCGATGAGGTTCTTATCGAGCCGGCCAATTTTGTCTTCGGAGAGGATGCTCGCAAGGATCGACAGGGGTGCCCAATCTGGATGTGATGCTGCGGGCATGTGGTAGGCAGCCATCAGTGAGCCGACTTTTCCGACCCGACGCAAGATTACCGTTCGTTCGCCGTCTTGGGCGGGCTCTTCGGTGTAGGTGGCGTTTAGTTTGCGATCTGGTTTAGGAATCGAGCCCAGGTATTTCGTTGCCAGTTCAAGCGCTTTGGGGACTTCGAACTTGCCGGTAACGATTAGCACCACGTTGTCGGGTTGGTAGAAACGTCGATAGAAGTCTTGAAGATTATCGATGGGAACTCGTTCGATATCGGATCGGTTGCCGATGGTTGATTTGCCGTAGTTGTGCCATTCGTAGGCGACGGCTTGAACGCGTTGGGACAAGACTCGCTGGGGGCTGTTTTCACCGTTTTCGAATTCGTTTCGCACAACGGTGAATTCCGACATCAGGTCTTCGCGTTTGATGAAGCTGTTGACGAGTCGATCGCATTCGAGGTGGATCGCAAAGTCGAGGTTCTCATCGGTGGCTGGAAGTGTTTCGAAGTAGTTGGTGCGATCTACGTTCGTTGTGCCGTTGAAGTTTGCACCGTGGTCGCGGAGGGCTTTTGGTACCTCAGGGAAAGTGGGTGTGCCTTTGAATACCAGGTGCTCGAGAAGGTGAGCCATCCCGGCTTCGCCGTATCCTTCGTGGCGGGAGCCGACCATGACCGTCATGTTGACGCTGATAGTCGGTCGCGATGCATCGGGAAACAGGAGCAATCGTGCGCCGTTATCAAAACGGAATTCGCTGACACCTTCGACGGTAGTAACAAGTGTTGGAGGGGCAGCTGTGGCGGTCTCATGGAGTGCGATGCTGGTGCAAAGTGCCAAGCCTCCGATGGCAAGTCCGGAGACTGCAAGGTTAGGCGTTATGGGGGATAATCCCCCGAGAAGGCTTGCCATGAACAACGCGGAGACTTTATTACCTTTGCGCATTTGCGTAACCCTTTTTGAGCCGATTAAAAACCAAAATGTCGTAGTAGTATAGCTAGTTGTCTACGGGTGTGTTTATGTAGGGGTGTGTAGAGTTTCGGCGAACCACTGCGGGGTGGTTGCCCAAGCGTGGTAGGCTTCGGTCGGATTGAAATCGAAGAGTTGGTAGAGTTGGATGGCCGGCAAGTTTCGGCAGTCGACGCAAAGGGATGCGAGTTCGATATTCTGTTCGATCATCCATTGAAGAGCGAATCGCATGATTTCGAATCCGTAACCTTTGGAGCGGAATTTTGGATGGAGACCTAGATATGTGATTTCGGCTTGGCGGCGTGAAGGGACGGAGAGGATCAAGCATCCTGCGAGCGATTGCTGGATCGAGATTGCGAACCAAGCGTCTGTATTGGAAGGTTGATTGACGGCGTAGCCTTCCAGGGTTTGTTCGATTGAGCGAACACCTTCGATTTCTGGGACATCGAGGGATTCCCGGTAGGCGTCGCGAATCAGCGAGCACCACTGATGAAAGGGTAGTTTGCGGTAAGGTTCGAAGTAGAGGGTATCGTTGCTGTTGGATTGGGATTTGGTGTGGTGGAGTTTTTGAAGGGTTTGTGCAGGGTTTGTGTTTTCAAACCGTAGCAAGGTGGTGATAAAACGGAGTGAACTTTTGGTGTCGCCTGGAGGGGGACAATTAGGGAGGGTCTGAGGTGTCAGAGGAAGAGTGGGAAGGGGGACTGGGGTAAGGGCGTGATAGATCTCCGCTCCTCGCTGAAAGGCTTGGGCAACTAGTAGATTGTTCGCTGCATCGAGCAATTTGTTCGGCTCGGTATCGGGTGGGAGAACCGTCGAAGGATTAGGCGATGGATTAGGCGATACCGATTCGGATCGGATGGCAGGGTTGGATTTTGGGAGCGTATGAAGGGCGTTAGCGGGTCGTAGCCCGCTGCGACCGTGGACGGCCATCGCTCCTCGGGCAAGGATCGCGAATCCGGCAGCGGCTTGATCGCCCCCTAAGACTTCCGCGCGGAGAAGTGGTTCAGAAGCGGGGCTGGTTCGAATAACTCGTTCGATCCAGCGGGATTCGTTGTGGGCCACATCGAGTGATTCCCTCGCGTAAAACCATTCGAGCCAGGCGATTTCATCTTGGGATAATCCGGCGACAGGGGGTGATACGGGCATAGATCTCTGGACGAATTCCGTTAAGAATGTAACTTCACAGGGGTGTGTGCTTTCGAAGGCGGTCGGTTGCCATGCCAACGGTTTGATCGACCGACGGTTTTAACGACCGACGGTTTTAACATGGTACCGCAAGGAATCCTATTGGGCAGATACTCTTAGCCAAGTATTGGACGACCTCTGGGGTGCGGACGGATAAGTGGGATTAGGTTCAAGGCTTTTACGACTCTAGAATTTGCGTTTCTGCGGGATTGTATGTCGATTCTCAATGTAGCTGCTTATCATTTTCATTCGTTGGACGAACTTCAGGATCGCCGTGGGGAGTTGCAGAAGATTTGTTTTGACTTGGGGCTCAAAGGGACGATCTTACTTAGTCGCGAAGGGGTGAATTTATTTATTGCGGGGGCGAGGGAGGGAGTCGAGAAGGTGTTGGGGTTGATACGCTCCTTCCCCGGGTTTTCTGGGATATTGGTAAAGGAAAGTGAAACGGAGTATCAACCTTTTAACCGGATGTTGGTGAAGATCAAAAAGGAGATTATTCCGGTTGGGTGTACGGGTATCGACCCGGATCCGGTAGCATCGCCGAAGTTAGCTCCGCGAGAGTTGAAGCAGTGGCTTGATGAAGGTCGACCTGTCGCTCTGCTCGATACTCGCAATGACTACGAAGTCGCATTGGGGACATTTCACGGCGCGATCGATTTGAATTTAAAGACCTTTCGCGAGTTCCCTTCGGCAGCTGCCGCGTTACCCGAAGAGGTTCGCAAGCAACCGGTGGTGATGTTTTGTACCGGTGGCATTCGGTGTGAGAAGATCGGACCTTACATGAAAGGTTTGGGCTTCGAGAACATTTATCAACTGGAAGGTGGCATTCTGAAGTACTTCGAAGAGTGCGCTCAGGAGCATTATCAAGGGGAGTGTTTTGTATTTGATCAGCGGGTTGCGGTGGATCCTTCGTTGGCCCCTACGGACGTGTATGAGTGTTTTGCATGCAAGCATGTATTGACGGTGGAGGAGTGTAGTTCACCGAAGTATAAGGAGGGGGTCAGCTGTCCGCATTGCTATAAGGATCCGACGGAGAGTATGAAGGACCGCATAGCGTTGCGACAATCGAAGCTCACGGCGATTGCCAGTTCGCAACCGGGATGTGTAGCTTACGAGAATCGTCGATGGATCTCGGTACCGCAACAATGTGAGGGGATGCGATTGCTCGATGCATTGCAAACCATCTATCCTCCGTATACGACGGAGCAATGGCTTGATGCAATTCGCAACGGTGAGATCACTTCGCCGGCTTCGACCAAAACACAATGGCGAACCGAACGCGTGGATGCTCAGCAAGTGGTTTGTGCGGGAGAGCGATTTCTTCAAACGATCCCCAATTACTCGGAACCAGCGATTGATCCTGATATTCAATTGCTTCACGAGGACGATGCGATTGTGGTGGTACACAAAGGCGCACCGTTGCCTTTGCACCCTTCGGGTAGGTATCACAAGAACTCTTTAGAGTGGATGTTGCACGAAGCTTATTTTCCCGAGAAACTGCGGCCGGCGCATCGGATCGATGCGATGACGACGGGATTGGTGGTCTTTACGCGAAAGTTCAAGTTCGCTTCAGCGTTGCAGCCGCAATTCGCCAATGGTGAAGTGGAGAAGACATATTTGGCTTGGATCGCCGGGGTGCCGAGTTGGGCTTCGACTCGGTGCGAATTACCGATTGCGGAAGTATCGTTACCCAATGGTGGTCGGCAGATCGACCCGAATGGGCAGTCAGCGATCACGGAAATTCGGTGCGTGCGCAGTGAAGCAAATCGGACGATGGTTGAGGTTGAGCCGAAGACGGGCCGGACCCATCAGATTCGTTTGCATCTCGCGACGCTTGGACATCCGATTATCGGTGATCCGCTTTATGGGGACGAACGGAATCGCGACGGAAGCGAGCCGATGATGTTGCACGCTTGGCGATTAAGTTTCACGCATCCTTTGAGTGCGCAGCGGGTAACGTTTCAAGCGGAACGAGAAGCGTTTCGCTGAGCGAGAGTAAGCGTGCGCGAGGCCTGACTAGTGGTGATCGGGCATGGCCGAGACCTTATGTCAGGTTATTCGCGGTAGTTTGCAAGCCAATGCGCGTAGGGGGCTGGGAGGGTTGCCCAAGCTGCGGCAGCGTGGCGGTCATCGGTAGCGTTTCCGGTTAATTCCTTGGCGGCTCGGTAGGGCCAATGGGGTTCGGCCAGAAGGCGTCTGCCGAAGGATGCGAAATCGATTTTTCCTTGACGGATCAATTCGTTGGTGCCGACAGCATCATCGAGGAGCCAGCTTGTGGTTCCTGGAAGTCCCGTTTCTTTGAGGACTCGCGAGGTGATATCCACGAGCATATTGGTCCCCCAGGGGACATTTGCGTTGGGGGTATTAAAGCCCATGGAGACATCGACCGAATCGAGTCCATTGGCTTTCATGTTTTTCAAGAGATCGATCGATTCGCTTAGCATCTGTTCGTCGTTGCCGTCGAAATCGACCACACCGAGTCTTGCCGTAAGGGGGCGATTCTCTGGCCAGACGCTGCGAGCCGCATCGAGAGTTTCTAGCAGGTACCGTCCTCGGTTCTGCGCGTCTCCACCATATTGATCGGTTCGCTTGTTCGAGTGGATTGACCAGAAGTTCTGCGCGAGGTAACCGTGGGCGAAGTGGAGTTGGAGCCATTCGAAGCCAAGATCCCGAGCGCGGGTCACAGCGCTTCGCATGTCCGCTTGGACACGATGGATATCCTCGACGCTCATTTCGCGGGGAACTTTGTTGAGTTTCGCACCGAAGGGAATTGCGGAGGGAGCGATGGTGGGCCAAGCGTTTGGTTTGCCATCTTCGATGTGATCGTCACCTTCCCATGGTCGGTTAGCGGAAGCTTTCCGGCCTGCGTGGGCGAGTTGGATACCGGGGACGGCGCCCCATTTACGGATTTCGTGCACGATCCTTTCGAGTGCGGCGGCTTGGGTATCATTCCACAAGCCAGCATCTCCCCAGCTGATGCGTCCTTCGGGGGAGACGGCGGTGGCTTCGACGATCACTAGTCCGGCACCACCGCGTGCGAGGGAGGAGTAGTGGACAAAGTGCCAATCGTTGGCAACTCCATCGACTGACATGTACTGGCACATGGGAGCGACGGCGATTCGGTTCCGAAGGGTAGTGTCTTTCAGAACGAAGGGATCGAGCAAGGTAGGCATAGCTAGGCAGGGTTCCTGTTGGTGGATTAGTTATCGGAAGTTGGCGTGAGGAGTAAGAAGTCAAAGCCTACCATGAAACCAGGTACGGCTTCGGGGTTCTTCCCTACGATTTGGATTTCCAAAGTATGGGCACCTTGCGTGAGTTTCCTGGTTGGCAAATTGACCACACCGGTGGTAATCACATCGGGGTTGTTGAAGCAATCGATAGGTTCACCGAGAGGTTGTCCGTCGATTGCGATCTGGACGATGGCGTAATCCCGAGCTTTGGAAAGAACGGTCGCGATGTTGTAGGTTCCTTCCGCAGGGACTTCGAATTCCAGCTCTAGAGTATCTTTGGGTTGTGCACCGGTCCACCAAAGGTGATCGTTGCCGCTCCATTTGTCTTTGGGGAACGCTCGCATGTCTTGGCGTTGAGTAGTGCCTCGCGACTTCGAGAGTACCTTCAAGCTTTCACCTTCGAGAGCATTCGGGACATTACCTTTGGAGTCGAAGTTTGGTTTTGGGCCCCGCAGGGGAACCTGCGATGGGCTTGCCAGGTAGGCGACGAGGTCTCGGATTTCTTCAGGTGGCATTGGATCGAGAAGTCCGTTTGGCATCAAAGATAGTTCGGAGAGTTTACGTTGATCGATTTCGTCTTTGGGGACAACCACTAAGTCGTTGATCGTCTTGAGCGTGACAGCGCTATCGGTTTCTTTGGTGATCAGACCAGAGAGGACTCGTCCGTCATCGAGTTGTAGGAGTGTCATTTGGTAGTCTTTGCCGACGACTGCGTTGGGGGCGACAAGATTTTCGAGGATGTAGTTCAAGTCAGCGCGATTCGAGCCGGTAAGATCCGGGCCAACTTTTTCGCCAGCGCCAAAAAGTTGGTGGCAAGCCAAGCAGTGTTTGTTGAAAAGCGTTCGACCGTGGCTTGTGTCGGCTTTTGCAAGGAATGCTTTGGTGAGCAAGCCTTTATACTTTTCGATCGCTGCTTTTTGCTCTTCGTTGGATGTGCCGACTTTACCCCACGACTTGTTGATACGTTCGAGGAGTGGTGCGTCACCTAGGTTGACCATTTGTCGAACATGGAAAGCGTGGACATCGGATCGAGCGATTTTGTCGGCTTCGATCGCATCGAGCAGTTTCTGTGCGAAGGGTGCGCGAGAGGCCAAGGCAGCGATGGCATCTTCGCGAGCAGGTTTGGTGAGTTTGCTATAGATCCCAAGAAGTCTCTCGGGGGTTTGGTTATCGGCGACGGATGCAAGAGCACGGATGGCGGGAGATTGAAGCTCTTCGTTGTCGAGGACTTGATAGAGAGTTGGAGCAAGTTCTTTATCGCGACCTTTGACGAGAATATCCAAAGCGCGAAGGCGTTCTGCGGATGGTCGTTTGGGGTTGGCGAGGAGTTCTCGCAATTGTGGAAAGGCGCGTTGGTCACCGAAGGCTACGGCCAGTCGAAGCGCTAGTTCTCGGACTTCTTCGGATTCCGATTTAGCGAACGTCTCATAAGCATCCTTCCACGACGAAGGTTGCGGAACATTAACGCGTCCTTCCATCGAGCGGCTTATTTGCTCGAGTGCGGAGCGTTGTTGTTCGGGGGTCCAAGTCCTTACCTGCGCCATGAGGGATTCGAGCCCTTTTTCGTCTGCTGCGCAACGACGGATGATGTATTCAGTCAGCAGTGGAATTTGGCTAGATTTTGCTAGTTCGATTGCGCGCGTTGGATTCTGTGCGACGAGGGGTTCCAAGCCGTACCAAGTGACCAGTGGAATATTCCTGTCGTTTGCATCTTGTGGATGCATGGAAAGGGCTTGAGCGATTCCCCACACCGAATCGTTCTTCAGGCGGCTTAAAGCCGAAGCGAGGTAGAGTCGAACGACGGGATCGATCGATTTATCGTTCGCAAGAGCGATGAATTTCGAAAGAGTGGAATCGTCGATTTTTCCGGTTTCACAGAGCAGTTGGATCGCCCAGCTTTTGACGAAAACCGAAGGGTGATTAAGGAACGATTGGAGCTTGGGGGTGTCCCAAGCGTTGATGGCGTGCCCTAGCCAAAGAGCTCGCAGGACGCGTGTTTCGTCGTCGCTTTCGAGGAGTTTATCAAGTTCATCAGATACGCTTGCGAGATCTAGTTTATTGTTCGCTGCGCGCTCTTGAAGAATGCGTCGAGATGTGCGAACGAACCAGTCGTTTTTGTGCCAAGCAAGTTTTGTCAGTTCTGAGTCGGAGAGTTTCGAAAGGTCAACGCTTGGGCGATTTGGCACCCCGTACGCGATGTTGTAGACGCGACCGTTGGTGCGGTCCCATATTTCAGGGTTCATACGGTGGCAAGCGTTTCGGTCGTACCAATCGATCAAGTATACGGATCCATCGGGTGCGGTACGAAGGTTGATACCTCGGAACCAGCGATCGTTGGCTAAGAGCAAGTCGTCGCCATGTTTGCCAATATAGCCGCTAGCATCGCGGACGAGGCGGTCCATGTTGACGCGATTGCCGTGAACATTGTTGAAGAAGATTTGGTTACGGTAGCGATCAGGCCAGTTGTCACCGAGGTAGATCATCGCACCGCAATGGGCGTGACCGCCACCTGCATCGGAGGTGTCGTCTTGGATACCTGGTTCATGGCCCCACCAAGCGTGGTCGCCGATGTTACCGGCGTAGTGAAGGTGATCGGCGATGGTTTTGATATCGTTGAAGACGAATCGGTTGAAGTGCTCACCGGCTTGTCGTTGGTAATGAGCACCTTGGATCACGTGGTAGAGGTGGGGGATGACGCAGGCAGTAATGAAAGCTTGTCCGTGGTCGTTGAAGTCCACTCCCCATGGGTTGCTGGTGCCCCAAGCGAAGACTTCGAAAGTGTGTTTTGTGGGGTGGTATCGCCAGACAGCCGCGTTCATAGGAATGCGATCTGCGTCCGGTGTGCCGGGTTTGCCGACTTTGCTATGGGTGAAGACGCCATGGCAGCCGTATAGCCAGCCGTCAGGTCCCCAGTTGAATGCGTTCAAGGTTTCGTGGGTATCTTGGTAGCCGAAACCATCGAGGAGGATTTCGGGTTGTGCATCGGGTGTATCGTCGCCGTTTGCATCGGGGATGAACATCAGGTAGGGGGCAGCACCGACCCAAACGCCGCCGAAGCCGACTTCGAGACCACTGACGAGGTTAAGTCCTTCGATAAACTGTTTGCGTGAATCGAAGACTCCGTCGTGATCGGTGTCTTCGAGAATGATAATCTTGTCGAGGCCTTGGCCTTCGGGGGCTCGCTTTGGGTATGTGTACGCTTCGGCAACCCAGAGTCGACCTTTGTGGTCAAAGGCCATAGCGACTGGTTGATGGACTTGTGGTTCACCTGCTGCGAGTTGCACATGGAAGCCTTCGGGGACATTCATGTGAGCAGCCGCGTCGGTGCCGGAGAGGTCTTCTTTGAGTTCCTTGCGAGCTTTAGGTTGAGCGGCGTTCAAGCCGATACCGGAGAGTTGTTCCGTTTGATGTTTAAGCACATGGCAACCGAGCATACCACCGACGACGATGTCGGGAGACTCATTGCCGTCGATATCGGCGACGACGATTTGTCGTCCGATTCCGGAAGCGTCATCGGCGAGGTGCGGGACCCATTCGACGGAGTGATCGGCGTTGCGATTGAGTTCGAACCAATAGACTACTGGGCCGGCATCCCAATTGGAGCTTTGGCGGTGGTGAGACCAGTACGTTTTTCCGGTGATGATATCTTGAAGTCCATCGCCGTTGATATCTGCGAGTCGTACGGAGTGTAGTTCCGAGAAGTGCAGGCCGTAGGGGTTCTCCGAAGGTTTGCTTCCCATGATCAGGTGTTTCACGAATTCGCGTTGGCCGTTTGCATCCAAGCGTTGTTCCCACCAAGCCAGTCCGTAGCCGTGAGCATCGAGGCTGGTGATGACATCGTTGAGTCCGTCCCCGTTGACATCGTAGGCGAACATATCAGCGCCGCCTGGGCAGAAGGGGGTTGGGGAGAATTCCCAGAGTCCTTCTTGATTCGAGCCTGGGTTTTTGAACCAGCCTGCATTCATGAGGATATCTTGGCGATTGTCTCCATCGACATCCCCGACGCCGAGGGCGTGTCCGAATCGTTCGTGGGCGATTGCATCGGAGATGCGGGTAAAAGTCCAAGGATCAAAGCTGTTTTTTGTGGGGGTTGCGTATCCGAACATTCCGGCGCGGGTGCAGACGAGTTCGGGCTGGCCATCGCCGGTGATGTCCGTGAAAGCTGGAGATTCGTTCGAGACCCAGTCGAAGACTTGGTGTTTGGTCCAGTGGCCGTGGGAGTTGAGAGTTTTTCCTGGATTCTCGTATACGAAAGCGGGGGTGCCGGGGAAGCCGACGGTGAGGACATCGTTGTGCCCGTCGGAGTTAAAGTCATGGACCCACGCGAAGAAGTGGTCCGCGTAGGCGTTCATGGGTTGAGGTTTGGCGGGGTAGATTTCGTGGGACTTTTTGAAGTCCGGTCCAGCGAACCAGTAGGGGCCGTAGACCACATCCATGTGGGAATCTCCGTTGAGATCACCTACGGCGGCACCTTCGCTGAAATACGTTGAGGTGAGCCCTTGTCGCTGGAAGGAGTGGACAGTGCCTTGCGGTTCTTCGGCTGGTGATGGGGAGCAGAATGCGAGAGTGGCGAGGAGAGCGAGCAAGCAGCGGTGTGGGAGGTGGGAGTTCATAGTGTGGTTGATTTGGGAGGGAGGGTGGAGCGAAGCGATGCGGGGTTTGCTTCAGGGGTATTGCAACGAGTTTATTGCAGAAAGGGATTTTACACCAATTAGGGAACGATCCGAGGGGAAACCAAGATGGAAAATCGGTAAGTATTCGTCCGGATGATTCAGCCCAGGTGGTGGGGATTACTTGCACGAGCACGACGAAGAGCCAGAACCAAGCGATGCAGACGAAGGCCTCGATCGGCCGTTTTTGACTTGTATTGAGTCAACTGCTCGGCCTCGCTGATGCCGGGCGTTCTGGCATTAACGCATCGTGCTCGTGCTCAGTGAAACGGTGCTCGTGCTCGTAATCGAAATGGGGCAAGCATGACAGAACACTTCTTCGACCACAATCGGCTTGACGTTTATCGCCTTTCGATCGAATACGTCGCCGCTGCATATGCTTCTTCGCGGTCGTTGGAGGGACTTCATCGGCATGCTCGTGATCAGTGGTTGCGTCGGATGGCGATTAAATTCGATGGTGTTTCGGAAACATTGAGCGAGTACAATCAGTCAGGCGAGCACGAGCACGAGCACGAGCACGACGAAGAGCCAGAACCAAGCGATGCAGACGACGGCCTCGATCGGCCGTTTTTGACTTGCGTTGGGCCAATTCCTCGGCCTCGCTGATCGCTGCCGTTCTGG
>Ga0315899_10000653_pt1 | contig 41241 bp, 28 predicted proteins | sample LakEriMetagenome_2_FD_203518 | JGI IMG/M metagenome (GOLD analysis project Ga0315899, IMG submission 203518) | Freshwater fungal communities from buoy surface, Lake Erie, Ohio, United States - Buoy 4 MA112 | ecosystem: Environmental > Aquatic > Freshwater > Lake | place: USA: Lake Erie, Ohio...
CCGTTCAGTTCAACACCGACGATGGAAAATCACTGAAGAAGAGTACATCGGCCTACTTGGAAGATGTGGCCCGCGCCTTGATGGGCCCGGGGAAGTAGCCTCTCGCCCCAGGTGAACGCCCCCCAAAAGATTCAGGCGACTCGTGAAATGGGTTCACGACCCGCTTTGGCCTTTTTTGGTTTTTAAGGTTTGTCAGTTTACCCCACCGTCCTAGGCGGGATACGCACAAAGTTCCCAAGGAGAAACTGACAAGGGGGCATGGGAAGAATGGTTCGAATTCCATGGAACTTGTCCCATGTGACCCTGTTCAACCCGTAAATTCTGTTATTGGGATGAAATTATTCCTCAATCTTTGGCTGCGAACCGGGCCAATGCTTCCCGGTTGAGTTGAATGCCTAGCCCCGGGCCTTCTGGAAGGTTGAGAAATCCATCTTTATCTGGACGGAAAGGTATTTCCACCAGATGGTCCATGTATGGGGAAGGCGTAAGGAATTCAACATATTTCGCGACAGGCATCGCGCAGGACAAGTGGATGTCGGCAGCCAAGCCGATAGCCGTGTTCCATCCGTGGGGAACCCACTGGATGTTGTGTTGGTGGGCTGCCCAGGCGATGTGCCAGGCCTCGGTGAGACCTCCGCATTTGGTGCAATCGGGCTGGATGATGTCAACCGCCCTCTGGTGGAAAAGCGGCAGAAAACTTTGCCTCCTCGTGAGCACTTCTCCGGTTGCGATGGGAACGGGTGACAGTCTCCTCAATTCGGCGAAACCCGCGAAATCATCCGGGGCAAGGGCTTCCTCGAACCAAGTGATGTCATAGGCTGCCAGCATTTGAGCCGTTCTTAGAGCCCATTTGTAGCCATGTGGCCAAAAGGCGTCGCTCCCTCCAGCGTCCACCATGATTTCAACGCCGGGTCCCACCGTCTCCCGGGCGGTTTGGATCAGTAGCTCGTCTGTCTGATGATCCCTTCGGCCAAACGGTTTCCATCCGAGTTTGAGCGCCTTGAAACCGCGGCTGACAGCTGCCTTCAATTTTTCCCGCAATGGTTCCGGTTCGTCAAAAAGCAGCGAGCCGTAGGGTTTGATCCTGGTCCTGTACAAGCCGCCCAGGAGCCTGGCCACTGGCTGGTTGGTGATTTTGCCGAAGAGGTCCCAGAGCGCGATGTCTATGCCGCTGATGGCGTGCTCAACTGAGCCGCCCCGCCCCTGCCAAAAGGTGTTTTGCCTGAGCTTCTCGCTCACACGTGCCGGCTCATCTGCCCTCTCCCCCAGAAGGAATGGCTCAAGCAGCCTAGCCGCCGCCTTCACCAGGTGGCTGCTCGTGAATGTGCTGCCGATTCCGGTCAGCCCCTCGTCCGTGGTCACCTCCACCACAGTGTGGACATTGTCCTCAGGTGTCAATTCCTCGGCCCAGCCACCCTCGACTGTTCCGCCTGAAAGGCCGGTTAAACGCAACTCTCTGATTTTCATGGTCGGATCTCTGGTGAATCAAACGGGACGCTGGTTCCAGGGCAGCGGGATTGTCGGTGGGTGTCGGTGCATGTCCCGGCGCTGGTCCTTGGGCCTTTCTTTGAACCAGTTTACAAACCGCACCAGTTGCCTCACGGCCTCCTCGTAGGCCTGTTGGCCTTTTTCCGGCGTGGCCAGTTCGGCGTCACCCAGAACACCGGTGGCAGAGTAGCTGCTTGTCCATGAAACCAGTGTGGCCGGCCCGGCCGCGAAAAGGTCCACCCAGTTGAAGGGGTTGCACTCGTCATTCAGGCTGATTGTGCCGCTTCGGATCAAATCCTTCCGGACATTGTCCCCGTCCAGGTAAAGGTACAGGCTGGTCTCCAGTTCGCAGGCGTGGGAACACCCGCCGGGAAACTTGCTCTGCCGCCATCTTGGAAGAAAACCCTGGTCAACCGTTAGAAGATTCCACCATGCCGCGTTCACGCACTCCGCGTCGGTTTCAAGGTTGGTCCGGCGGGCGACAAGATCGAGGTTGGGCATATTGGACCCATGCCCGTTGAGTAGGACAATTTTCTTGAAGCCGTGATAAGCCAGGGACTTGGTGATGTCCAGCACATGATTCATGAAATGGCCGAAATCCTGGTTGATGGTGCCAGGAAAATCCATCACATGCCCGGTGTAGCCGTAGGCAACTACGGGTAAAACCAGCACCTTGGAGGGAATTTCCCTGCCTGTGCCGGCCGCGATTCCCACCGGGCAGACGATGTCCACATCCAGCGGAAGGTGGGGCCCGTGTTGCTCCACAGCCCCGCAGGGGATGATGCATACCTTGCCAAGGTCGACTGCATCATTGATTTCCGGCCATGTCAGTTTCTCGTACCGGTATTCAGTTTCGGCCCGGCTCATTTGATTCCGCCTTCCTGATTATTCACGACTGGGCAATCAGGTGACCGCGGACAAAATCCTCATCAAGGGTCACACCAAGGCCTGGACGTTCGTTGATCTCGATCCAGCCGTCGATGGACTGGATTTTTTCCACTGTCAATTCGTGGCGTAGGGGTGAATCCTCCACACAATCCTCGAAAAGGAAGGCGTCCCGGCAGGTTGATAACCAGTGGAGGCTGGCGGACACGGTCAACGGGCTGGTGTAACAGTGGTTGCAAAGCCTCCCGCCGATCTCCTCCACCCTGGAACGGATGTAGGCAGCATCGGTAAATCCGCACCTTGAAATATCAACCTGATACACATCCAGTGCCTGCCGGTCGATCAGGGGCTTGAAGGATTCGCGGCCGCATTCCCCCTCGCCTGCAGCGACCGGGACCGGCGACCGGTCACGGAGCCACCGATAGCCTTCCACATCCTCCTCCCGGAGAGGCTCCTCAAGCCACTCAGGTGAAAATTGCTCAAAGGCTTTCGCTCTCCTCAGGGCGGTTCGTGCGTCCCATACACAACCCGCGTCGATCAGGAGGGTGGCTTCCCCAAGGCCTTCTCGGGCCCCCCGAACCAGGTCGATATCCACCTGCTCGGAAGTTCCCATCGGTTCCCAACCGAATTTGACCGCGGTGTAACCCGCCTCAACCCACCTCCTGGCAATGTCCGCTGTTTCTTTCCCGTCCCTGCCGAATAGAATCGAGGCGTAACCGCGGATTTTTCGATGGTGCGCCCCACCAAGCAGGCGATGGATCGGTTGACCCAGCGCCTTGCCTTTCAGGTCCCAAAGTGCCATATCCACCGCGGCCATGGCGGTTATGCCGGCACCCTTTCTACCGAAATACATGGTGCGCCGGGCCATTTTGTCCCAAATGCGACCGGTCTCCAGCGGGTTTTCCCCAATCAGGATTTTTCGGAGTCCGCAGGCGATGTTGTGGCTGAAAGGGGCGTCCACGATCGCTTTCACCACCTCGGGCGAAGAGTCGGCTTCGCCAATCCCTTCCAGCCCGCAGTCTGTCCTGACCCGCACGAGGACCGAATCCTGACTGCTTGCGGTCTTGCTCTGGACACTGGGTATACGAAGGATTTGACAGGCGATTTCCTTGATGATCACGGTAATTTCCTCGGATCAACCTCATGGGCAACCACGGCCACGCAGTCCCCTTGGCCCACCAGGGAGGGGGCCCGGGTGGCCATTAGGATTCCCCCGCTTTTTGCCCGGATTTCCACAGGCGGCCGGTCAGGTGTTTCCAGAAAATGGATGGCCCCCAATAACTCCCCGGTTCTCACGGCCGTCCCCAGGGGCGCTATGTTCTCATAGACCCCTGATTCTGGGGCGAAACGGTAATCTTCCCAGTCAAGCGCCTGGACCCACCGAGTTTCAGGAAGGCCAAGGCTTTTTCTGCTTGTTTTTTCTCCTTTAAGGATCCCGAAATGTATCAGGACATTTTTCAGTCCGGCCTGCGTTGACTGGTGCACTTGGGCAGTCACATTCTCGCTACCGCCCATTTCCGTGGTGATCACGGTTTTTCCCTGTCTTTCGGCTTCGACGGGAAGGAGGCCTGACCCGGCAATGTCCGCGTACAGGAAGCAAAAATCAGTATTGTAGGCCTCGGTGCCTTCCAGCATTGCTTCCCTTTGGGTGCCCTTGGGCACGAGGTGCATGTGGGCGCAAGGATGGAAATCCACCCCCCTGCCACCCGTGTGGAGATCGATGACTATATCCGCGATCGGGAAAAGCGTGGTGGTGAGGTGGTGGGCCAGGGCCTCGCACGGAGTTCCATCAGGCTTGCCGGGAAAGGACCGGTTGAAATTCTTGCCGTCCAGCGGGGAAAGTCTTGTTCCGGCCCTGGCCGCTGGCATCGTGAGGGTGGGAATCAGGATCAGGCGACCCCGTACCTGGGCGGGTTGTATTTCTCTTAGCAGCCTCATCACGGCTATCTGGCCCGGGTATTCGTCCCCGTGGTTTCCAGCCATTACAAGGGCGGTGGGTCCCTCACCGTTACCGATCACGGTGATTGGAACCATCATATTCGCCCACCCCGCCAGGTTATGGGAGTATGGGATGAACAGATGGCCGGATTGCTTTCCCTGCAGGCGGTAATCAACGGAGGATCTAAGCATCGTTTTCAAATCCCGCTGGTGGGTGGGACCTGTCGCCGTAAAAGGGAAATTGAACGTTGGTGACGATCTTAACCTCCCATGGTTGGGAGCTCCAGTATCCAGGGTAAAGATTGACAGCAATGACTGAATGGGGTCACCTTTCTTTTGGAAAACTTGGGTCCGGTCAACGCGGCCCGGAGCTGTTTGGATGGAAAATCAAATCCCGGAACACGCCGAACCCCCAGGATGCACGCGCTATAAGGTTGGATTGTGGCTTTGCGGCCTTTCCGGGGTCCTTTACCTGGACCGGATCTGCATGGCCCAGGCTTTGGTGCCAATCCAGAAGGATTTGGGCCTTAATAATTCCATGATGGCGATGGTGGGCGTGGCATTCACTGTTGCCTACGGACTTTTTGAGATTCCAGCCGGACGATGGGGGGATCGGTTCGGTTCGCGTTTTGTGCTTGTCCGCATTGTGATGTGGTGGTCCCTCTTCACCATTTTGACCGGAGTATGTTCCGGATTTTATTCGTTGCTGTTCGTCCGATTCATGTTCGGGGCGGGTGAGGCGGGTGCATTTCCAAATGCCGCCAGGGTAATCGGTCGCTGGTTTCCTCAAGGTGAGAGAGGAAGGGCGCAAGGCTTCATGTTGGCTGCCGCCCAAGCCGGTGGTGTCGTTGCCCCTGCGGCGACAGCCTGGCTGATCGAACTGATGGGCTGGCGGGCGTCATTCATGTTGTTCGGGCTCGTGGGTGTGGCTTGGGCTTTTGGGTTTTGGAGGTGGTTCAGGGATGATCCTGCCGGGCATCCCGGGGTAGGCAAGGGTGAGTTGGAGCTGATTAGGTCTGGCGTGACAACCTCCGTCGATCTTCCCAAAGGAGAATCAATCCAATGGGCCTATGTGATGGTCAATCGGGGAATATTGACCCTGTGCATGCTGATGATTTGCGGTGCCTTTTTTACCTACCTGGTTTATGTCTGGTTTCCCAAGTACCTTCAGGATGCCCGGGGCCTTGATAATGTTTCAGCCGGGTACTGGACCTCCCTTGTGATCCTGGGTTCTGCGGTGGGAATGGTTGCTGGTGGTTGGCTGGGTGATTATTTTTCAAATTCTGGTGCTGACCTGGTCAATGGTTGCCGCAAACTGGGCGCAGGCTGCTACCTGGTGGCGGCGCTTTCCATCACCTTCGGAACATTCAGCGATAACAACTTTCTGTTTTGCCTTCTATGGGCGCTGGCTTTTTTCGCATTCCATGTGACCTTGCCCAATTGGTGGCTCTTGGCCATGCGACAGGGGGGAAAGCATGTTGGCTCATTGTCAGGGTTGATGAATGGCGTGGGCTGTTTCGGGGCAATACTTTCACAATTATTCGTGGGTTGGTTCACCGACGCCAGAAAGGCTGCGGGTTTCCAAGGCAGGGACCAATGGGATCCCATGTTCTTCATTTATGCGGGCGTACTTGTTTTTGGTGCCCTTGTCTGGTGGTCGCACCGGTTCACCCCCCTGGCGGAGAGGGGGGGGCAGGCGGGGCCAAGATCCCCTTCAAATGAATAATCACTTTTGCGTTCCATCGGATTCAAATGCCGGGCCGAGTGCAATCAGGTTTTTGAATTTAAGACAGGATAACGGGATTCGGGCGAATTGCTTGGCGCCTTGATCATTGCGTCCCTTCTTTGGCCCCCTTAGTTAAACGAACTATTTCCGGCGGAATGCCGAGGATTTTCACCTAGGGTCGATTGCCTCTGTAGGGTCGGGGGAAGTCGGCTTTTAAGAGATGTAAGATGAATTATTCTACGGATCAGGATGATCCTGAACCAGCCGATTGACGGTAACTCCATTCGGCTTTTGGAATTGTTCGTTCGTCCACAAGCCGGGAGGCTTTGTAAGCGAATAGGTTCCGTATGACAACGAATGACCTTCGATGGTTGTGGCTAGTGTAGACCAGAAATGACAAAGTGCTGTTGGAGTCACTTGATCGGCGTCGGCTTGTCCTCCCCTTCGTCAGTCCATTGGCGACCGATCGTATCCAGGTTCTTGGGAAGAGAAACCTTCGGCGCCTGCAATCCGAACGCCTTGGCCCTCTTCGCCCGGACCTGTTTTTCGGAAATGTTGAATTTCCGGTCCCTCTCCGCCACCAGCTTGGGGTCCGCCTGGCCATCCCCCATCAGGGACCAAATCAGCATCGGTTCGCCCATGGGCACCGGCGTGGACCAGTCCGGCCAGGTATGCCAGGCTTTTCCCCACATGTTGATCACGGCCTTCATGAATTTCATCTCCTCCTCGGAATCCATTCCCGGTGCTGTGAGTCCACCCCCCAGCACCTCATAGGTGTGGGCGTGCCAGTATTTCTTTTCCCCCTCGGGCAGCGCCCTGTAGGCATCGTCTGTAATGAGGTATTCCACGCCGATCAGCCGGGCGTTGGGTTCCATGGAATCGAACAGGACGCACTGGAACATGTCATCCTTGCCGTGGGCCTTGTGCGCCGCGCAGAAGTGATGCGTGAGGAACTGCAGCTTGGGGTTGCTCTTGGCCATGTGGATGCCGCAGAAGTGCGCGTGCGGACCGTTGAGCGGGCCTCCCGCGGCGGTTGAGTGGCCAGGTTTCTGGTCGGATGCGCCGGCCGTGAGCGCCGTTCCCAGACCACCCAGGGCTCCCACCATTTTTCTGCGATCCATGCTCCATCCCCTTTCGGTTGATGAAATACACACAGGGAATCTTTATTATTCCCCAGCACATCGTACACATTTCGGAAATGGAATGCCGGGTTGCTCCGGATTCACGCTGTTCCCAATGACTCCCTGCCCGACAGGCTTCAAAACCAAGGTGGCGCTTCCATTTTAGGCCTGTAGGTCAGGCGATTGCTTGGTTTTCGGGGCACCGAAACAGGTTCTGGTTGCCCTTACCCCGCATTCGAATGAAAGGTAATTTTTCAGTCAGTCGGCCCCGGAAGCCGATAAAGACCGATGTGAAGGGCCTGTCTTCCGCAAGGAGGTGGCCATGTCCGAGCGTGTGCTTTATCTGCATGGATTTTCCGGCAAGCCCGACGGGGTGAAGTACCAGGCGTTGCATAACGCCCGGCCCCAGTTCAACTTGCATCCACCTCTGCAACTCCCGTTCCCGGACCGTCTGCCGGAGGGATTGTTGCAAAAAACGATGGTGGTTCTCAGCGTGTGGTCTAGGCTGCGCAAGGCCCTTGAAGTGGCGCAGCGGGCGGTCGATTCTTTCCATCCTGATGTCATTGTGGGTTCCAGCATGGGTGGAGCCCTTGCCACGCAGCTCAAGTCTTCCGCCGCCCTTGTCCTCATCGCCCCGGCCACGCGTATCAGTTGGCTTCCGGTCGGCTTCGGTCCTTATCCGGATATTCCTGTTCCCCCTGCCACCATCCTCATCCACTCGCCGAATGACCGTTTGGTCCCCCTGGAGGCCAGCAGGGCCCTCCTCCGCAGGAGCCAGCCCACCGACCCCGGGGGGGTGTCTACGGTCCATCGGGTGGGAGCGGGCCTCACCGCCATGGGATTTTCCCCTGAGGACCACAGGCTTTTGGTCCTTGGGGCGACCCATAGTTGCAATGATCCCGACCCGGGGTCCAAAGGGCTGAGCCAGGATCATCCCCATGTGGCACTCGTCGAATCGACCCATTTGTTGTCCGGGCGGATGGGAAGCCTCGGCCGCTTCCGATCCGCCGCTTAGTCACAAGCCCCAGCCAGAAAACGGTGCGGGCAAGGCCGGATCCTTCATTTCAATGGCTTCATAAGGCCTCCGCCGGCCTTTCAATCCACCCCAACCCATGGTGGTGAAAAAAGCAGGCCGAACCTTGCCAGGTTCGGCCTGCTTCCGTTTGTGCCAGTGGAATCAGAAGGCACCGGTTCTATCCGGTCACTCCATTCCCGGTCGGTTACTCCACCGTCCATAGGTCGTCGTTGCGGAAGAGCTTTTGCAGGTCGCCTTTGCCCTTTTTAGCCAAGGCTTCCCGCATCTGGTCTTCCATCAGCGACTCGTAAGTCGGTTCTTCTGCCTGGCGAAGCACGCCGAAGACCTCGGGGAAATCCGGATTGGCGAAACGGCTCAGCAGGTAGGCCATGGTCGGGTTGGCCGCCTTCTCGTCATGGATCACCACATCGTCCAGCGGGCAGTCGGCGCCGATGGTCACCACCTCGGGCTCCAGCCCGTTCAGCCGGATTCCCTTGTCGCGGTTCTTGCCGAAAACCATCGGCTTGCCATGCTCCAGGAACAGGGCGTTGTCCGATCGGGTGGCCTTGTCGGTCACATAGTTGAACACGCCGTCGTTGAAGATCTTGCAATTCTGGTAGATCTCGACGAAGGCCGATCCCTTGTGGGCCGCCGCCCGTTGCAGGATGGAGGTGGTGTGGACGGGGTCCATGTCCATGGTCCTGGCCACGAAGGTCGCCTCGGCCGCCAGGGCCAGGCTAAGCGGGCGGATCGGGGAGTCGATCGATCCCGTCGAGCTGGTCTTGGACTTCGTGCCCAGCCGCGATGTCGGCGAGTACTGGCCCTTGGTCAGCCCGTAGATCTCGTTGTTGAACAGCAGCACCTTGATGTCCACATTCCGCCGAAGGGAGTGGATGAGGTGGTTGCCGCCGATGGAAAGGCCGTCCCCGTCTCCGGTCACCAGCCATACCATCAGGTCGGGCTGGGCCATCTTCAGCCCGGTGGCGAAGGTGGGTGCCCGCCCGTGGATGGTGTGGAACCCGTAGGTGTTCATGTAGTACGGGAACCGGCTGGAGCAGCCGATGCCGGAGACGAACACCATCTTTTCCTTCGGGAAATCAAGGGTGCTCAGCGCCTTGCGCGTCTGCGCAAGGATTGAATAGTCGCCGCAGCCGGGGCACCAGCGGATCTCCTGGTCGCTGGCGAAATCGGCTGGCTTCAACGTGGGCAATTGCGTGGTGGCCATGGTCGATACCTTCTCGCTAGTTCAAGGATGGGTGTGTGGGTGTCAGTTCTTGAAGAAGCCGTCGATGGCGTCCTCGATTTCCGAGACCAGGAACGGCCGCCCCTGGACCTTGTTGAGGCCCTTGGCGTCGATCAGGTACATGCCGCGCAGCAGCAGCAGCAGTTGCCCTGCGTTGAGCTCGGGCACCAGGAAGTGCTTGAACTTCTTGAACACCTCGGCGGTGTTCTTCGGGAACGGGTTGAGATACCGGAAGTGGACCTGCCCGATTTTCCGGCCCTTGCGGCGGGCCCTCTGCACCGCGGTTGCGATCGAACCATAGGTGCCACCCCAGCCGATCACCAGCAGATCCCCCTCCTGGTCGCCTTCCACTTCCAGGTTCGGGATGGTCTGGGCGATGTTCGCGACCTTTTGCGCGCGGGTCCGCACCATATGCTCGTGGTTGCCGGCCTCATAGTTGATGTTGCCGGTGACATCCTGCTTCTCGATGCCGCCGATGCGGTGCTCCAGGCCGGGGGTGCCGGGGATGGCCCAGGGCCGTGACAGTTTTTCGTCCCGCTTGTAGGGCAGGAATTTGCCAGGCTCGCCGGCACCGTTCTCATGCGACGGACCGTTGCTGGTTCCGTTGGGCGTGGTCGGGTGCTTGATGGTGATCTTCGGCAACTGGTCCACCGAAGGGATGAGCCAGGGTTCCGCGCCGTTGGCGATGTAGCCGTCCGACAGCAGGAAGGTGGGCACCATGAACTCCGTGGCGATGCGGACCGCCTCGAAGGCCATGTCGAAACAGTCGGAAGGGGACCGTGGCGCGATGACCGCCACCGGCGATTCACCGTTGCGGCCGAAAAAGGCCTGCAGCAGGTCGGCCTGCTCGGTCTTGGTGGGAAGTCCGGTGCTGGGACCGCCCCGCTGGACATCGATGATGACCACGGGAAGCTCCGTCATCACCGCCAGGTTGACCGCCTCGGATTTCAGACAGACGCCCGGACCGCTGGTGCTGGTGATGCCCAGCGCGCCGCCGTAGGAGGCTCCGATCGCCATGCCGGCCGCGGCGATCTCGTCCTCGGCCTGCAGGGTCTTCACGCCGAAATGCTTCATCTCGGTGAGGGTGTGCAGGATGTCCGAGGCGGGGGTGATCGGGTAGCTGGCGCAAACAAGGGTCTTTTCCGCCATATGGGCGGCGGCCACCAGCCCCATGGACAAGGCCTCGTTGCCTGTCAGCTTGCGGTAGGTTCCGGGTTTGATCTTGGCCTTGGCTACCCGGTACTGCACCGGCATCACCTCGACCGTATCACCGTAGTTGTAGCCGGCCTTGAGGGCGTCGAGGTTGGCCTTGAGGATATCGGGCTTCTTGCCGAACTTGGCGTTCAGCCACTTGATGGTCGAGTCCAGGCTCCGCTCGAACATCCAAAAAACCAGGCCCAGGGCGAAGAAGTTCTTGCAGCGGTCCGCGTCCCGCATCGCCAGGTTGCATTCCTTGACTGCCTCGCGGTTCAGCGTGTCAATCGGCACGCGGATGATCCGGAAACCCTTGAGGCTGCCATCTTCCAGCGGGTTGTTGGCGTATTTCGCCTTGGCCAGGTCGTTGGCGCCGAACGAATCGCTGTTGACGATCAGGATGCCGTCGGGAAGCAGGTCCTTGATGTTGGTCTTCAGGGCGGCGGGGTTCATCACCACCAGGCAGTTCAGGCTGTCCCCGGGTGTGTGGATATCGGTGTTGGCGAAGTGCACCTGGAAACCGGATACCCCGGCCAGCGTGCCGGCGGGGGCGCGGATTTCGGCCGGAAAGTCTGGGAAGGTCGCGATGTCATTGCCCATGATGGCCGAGACATTGGTGAACTGGGTCCCAGCCACCTGCATGCCGTCGCCAGAATCGCCGGCAAATCGGATGGTGATCGAATCAACTTCCTCAACCCGGCGGGGTGAGGTTGGCGCCGTCGCGGACATCATCTGTTCCTTGTTTGGGCCATGAATACGGTTCGGGGGCGTGGTTGGCTGAGGTGTTGGTCCCTGTGGCGCTCGTTCTGCGGTAAAAAATCACCCACAGGGATACTCATTATCAGCAGGCAAACTGACCGGATCGCCCCGAGGAAATCCCGATAGCTGGCCATGGGTTGCTGTTGCCGAATGCCCGTTCGAACGTCTGATGAAGGGGCAAACAACTCACAAGTCCCAATTTACCAGAAAAACCCCCGGTCGGGACAAGACCATGCAACCCCTTTCAGGCCATTTTTTCAGGAAATGACGGATACGTCAGGCAGGCGGGAATCCAATACCTAAATATCTTTGCATTACAAAAGATATTCGGCGCGATCTCTGGTTTTTGCCTGGGGCCCAGCCCTGGCAAGGTGTGCCGGTGGGTGCGGCTACCGAGGTGGTGTGTTACCATGCTGCCCATGACGGGCCACGGTCCCGTCGAGCCTTCCCCCTTCCCGGTTTCGGGTATCCCCTACCTCTCCCCAGAATTTGTCGCAAGGAGTTCAGGCAAATGAGTGTTTCCAGCAAATTCAAGCTGCTGCCCGAAGTGGCCCAGTTCCTGGCCGGCAAGTCATTCCCGGGTTTTGTCGCCGGCAAGGATTTCACCGGCACGGGCACCGGGATCATTCCCACGATCGACCCGGGTTCGGGAGAAAAAATCGGCGATATCCATGACATGACCGCCGCCGATGTCGACAAGGCGGTGGAAGCTGCCAACCATGCCTTCCCCAAATGGGCCACTCTGACCCAGCAGGAGCGCGGGGCGATCCTCCTGAAGCTGGCCGACGCGGTCGAGAAGCACAAGGGGATCATCGCCCAGATCGAGGCGCTGGAGGCCGGGAAAATCGAGGCCCAGGCCCAGGGTGATGTGCAGAACTTCATCGACACCATGCGGTACTTCGTCAAGTTGGCTGAAGGGGTGCACCCCCGCACCAAGCTCAATGTGCCCGGCCACGAGGCGTATGTGCACCGCGCCCCGTGGGGAGCCTGCGGCTTTATTTTCCCTTGGAATTTCCCCTTTTTGCTGATCGGCTGGGGTATTTCCCCCGCCTTGGCCGCCGGAAACACGGTCGTCATCAAGCCGGCGGAAGACACCTCCCTATCGGCCATCTACCTGGCGCGCCTGGCCAAGCAGGCCGGTGTGCCCGATGGGGTGATCAATGTGGTCACCGGGCGCGGCCAAACCGCCGGCGCGGCCCTTTCGGCCAACCCCCATATCAAGCGCATGTCTTTCACGGGCTCGCCGGAGGTGGGCAAACTGGTGGCCGAGGCCTGCGGTCGCAACCTGGTGCCCGTGAAGCTGGAGCTGGGCGGCAAGGGCGCCGCGGTGGTGTTCGAGGATGTCGATGTCGAATCCGTCGCCGACAAGCTGGTGGGTGCCATCACCTTCCACACCGGGCAGGTCTGCTGTGATGCCACGCGGTGGTTCGTGCAGTCAAAAATCTATGACCGCTTCATCGCCCGCTGCAAGGAAAAGCTAGACCAGGTGAAGATCGGCCACCCGTTGGATCCCACCACCCAAATGGGGCCGGTGGTGAACCCCAAACAGCGGGCCCGTGTCCTGGGTTACCAGGAAAAAGGCCAGGCCACCGGTGCCCAGTGCATTTACGGAGGTGGCCCAGCCACCGTGGCCGGGTGTGATGGCAACTATGTCAAGCCGGCCCTGCTCACCGGCCCGCTGGATAACGTCGCGGCCCGCGAGGAGATTTTCGGGCCCGTGGCCTATGTGGCCAAGTTCGACACCGAGGAGCAGGCCATCGCCATGGCCAATGACACCGATTACGGCCTGGCCAACAGCGTCTGGACCGGCGACAGCTCCCGCGCCGCCCGCGTTGCCGAGGCCATGGTGGCCGGCAACAGTTGGATCAACGCCCACAATGTGTTCGCCCACGGCGTGCCCTATGGCGGCGTCAAGAAGAGCGGCTTGGGCGGTGGTGTGCTGTCGCCCGAGGTCCTGATGGACTACTACCGCAGCACCTCCGTGGTGCGCCCGGTCTGATCCAACATCCCATAACCATCCGTTCTGCCAAGGGCTGGAGCCGCTTCTGCGGTTCCAGCCCTTGGCCTTTTGGCCTTCGCTTGACGGCTTGTGGCAGATGTAATTAAAATCGAATAGTTCGATAAACGAATATTCTGGCGAGGTGGGTGATGAAACCTCTCGAACGCAAAGCCGAGGACCTGCGCGACATTTTCCATGGTCTGGTCAAACATTTCAAACTGGTCAATTCCGCGGCCGCCAACGCCTCCCACGACCGGCTGAACATGCAGGAACTCAGGGTTGTCGAGTTCATCGGGGAAAACGGCCCCAAAATCATGCGCGAACTGGCGGAGGAATTGGGCGTCGCGGTGAACACCGTCACCGGCATCGTGGACGAGCTGGAAGAGATGAAGCTTGTTTCAAGGCAAAAATCTCCAAAGGATCGCCGCATCATCCGCGTGGAATTGACCGATTCGGGGCGCACCACCTTCCAGGAGGCGACCGACCTCACCCGGAGGTTCATGGGAAACATGCTGGAGTCCCTCACCGAGGAGGAGCAGGAGATATTCATGGTCCTGTTTCGCAAGATCGCCAGGGGGGCCAAATCCGGTGCCAAAGCCCTGATGACCAATGCGGGCGGCGAGAGGGCTGAATAGTTCTTTTTCCGAATCATTCAAAAAATGAAAAATCTATGAATCCGATAGTTCGGGTTCGATTGCGAGGAGGCACAGTGAGTCAGCCCAACATGACGCCCGGCCCTGAAGGTGGAAAACCCGCCCGCGCATGGCCCCGGGTGGCTTTTTTCTCGGTCCTGGCGATCGCCTTGTCAGCGGGCGTTTACCTATTCCTTTCCGGGAAATTCCAAGGGGACAAACGCGAAAAATTGCCTGACGAACCCGCGCCTGTCAGGGCCCCGGGCTCGGCGGTGGTGGTGACGATGGAAACCGTGAAGCCCCGGCCGATTCAGCGGGCGGTGGAAGCGACCGGCACCCTGTTCGGATACGAGGAGGTGACTGTCACCGCCAAGGTGGAGGGCCGCGTCAAGGCGGTCCACCGCGATGTCGGCGATCAGGTCAAGCCGGGTGAGCTACTGGTCGAAATCGAGCCCACAGATTTCGAGCAGGCCGTCCAGCAGGACGAGCGCGCCCTGCAGGTGGAACTGGCCAAACTGGGCCTGCAGCAACCTCCCGATGCGGGCTTTGACCTGACCAAGGTCCCAACGGTGATGCAGTCGCAAGTGAAGCTGGACACCACCCGGTCCCGTCTGGATCGTCAAACCCGCCTGCGTGGATCGGGCAGCATCTCCCCCGAGGAGATGGAGAGCGTCACCGGCGATTTCCGCGCCGCCCAGGCCGAGTACGCCAATCAGTTGTTGCTAGCCCGCGCGGGGCTGGCCACGGTCCAGCTCAAGCAATCCACCTTGGCCATCGCGCGACTGAAACTGTCGGAAACCAAGGTGGTGGTGCCCACTCCCACCCGGCCCGTGCCGGGATCGGAAAAGGGAGTGGTCTATTCCGTCACCGCCCGCAAGGTGAGCGAGGGCACCCTGGTGCGGGCCGGTAACGAGGTTTGCAAACTGGTGATCGACCGAACCCTGAAGCTCCGGTTGCCTGTCCCCGAACGATTCGGGCCAGAGATCAAAACCGGCCAACCGGTTTCGGTGACCACAGCCGCGTTGGGCAGGCCTGTCTCTGGAACCGTTGCCCGCATCAATCCCGCGGTGGATCCTGCGACCCGCACGATCGAAGTGGAGGTCCAGGTTCCCAATCCCACCGGTGAGCTGAAATCCGGAGGCTTCGCCAAGGCGGCCATCCTCACCCGGACCGATCCGGGGGCCATCACGGTCCCGCTGACAGCTCCCTATAGCTTCGCCGGCACCACCCGGGTTTTCCTGGTGGACCAGGGCAAGGTCAAGGATGTGCCGGTCACCCTTGGAATGCAGACCACCGAATGGGTCGAGGTCGTCCAGCCCGCCCTGCCTTCCGGGGCGCGCGTGGTGACCAGCGGTCAGGCCTTGCTGGCGGATGGCACGGCGGTGACGGTCCGGGAAACAGTGGAGAAGGAGAAACCTTGAGCCCTGCCAGGCGGAACGGCCATGGCGGTTGGAATAGTTCGGGTGATCCTCGATATCCCCAAGGGAGAAGGTGTCTGTGAGCATTTCGGAGATCTGCATCCGCCGCCCTGTTTTCACCTGGGTGCTCGTTGCCATTCCGGTGGTGATGGGCCTGGTGTCCTACTTTGACCTGGGCGTGGACCTGTTCCCCAAGGTCGATTTCCCGGTGGTGTCGGTCACCGCCAACCTGCCCGGTACCGGCGCCGAGGAGATGGAATCCAGCGTCACCAAGATCATCGAGGAGGCGGTCAATACCATCTCCGGCGTGGACGAGGTCCAATCCAGGACACGCGAGGGATTCACCAGCGTCGTGGTCCAGTTCACCCTGGAGAAAAACGGCGATGTGGGGGCCCAGGAAGTTCGCGACAAGGTTTCGTCCATCACCAAGCAATTGCCTCAGGGGATGGAACCTCCCGTCATCAATAAATTCGATCTGGGTTCCGCCCCCATCATGACCATCGGCGTTTCCGGCAGCCGGCCGGTGCGCGATGTGACCGAGATCGCCCGACTGCAGATTTTGGAGAGGCTCCAGACTGTCCCCGGAGTGGGCGCGGTCTTCATGTCCGGCAACCGCAGCCGGGCGGTCAATGTGATCGTGGACACCGACAAGCTTTCCTCCTACGGCCTGTCCGTGGAGGATGTCCGCCTTGCCCTGGCGAATCAGAATCTGGAGGTTCCCGGAGGCATACTGGACCAGGGTCAACGCGAGCTGGTACTTCGCACCCTGGGACGGGTGCAGAAGGCCTCCCAATTTGGCGACCTGATCCTGGCCCAGCGCAAGGGTTACCCCATCCGCGTGCGGGATGTGGCCCGCGTGGAGGACACCATCGAGGAACCCCGCGGCCTGACCCGCCTCGATGGCCAGAACAGCGTCAGCCTGTTTGTGCAGAAGCAGTCGGGAACCAACACGGTGGCCATATCCGATACCGTCCAGGAACGATTGGCGGAGATCGCCCCCACCCTGCCGCCCGACATCAAGATCGAGCTCACCCAGGACCAGTCCCGCTTCATCCGCGATTCGATGCGCGAGCTCAAGTTTCACTTGCTGCTGGCCGGCGTGCTGGTGGCGGGGACCATCCTGCTGTTCATCCGCGACTGGCGCACCACGGTCATCGCCACCATGGCCATCCCCACCTCGATCATCCCAACCTTCCTCTTCATGAGCTACATGGGCTTCACCCTCAACAACATCACCATGCTGGGCCTGATCCTGGCCATCGGCATCGTCATTGATGACGCGGTGGTGGTGCACGAGAACATCTTCCGCCACATGGAGGAGTACGGGAAGGACGCGGTGACCGCCTCGCGTGAGGGCACCTCGGAAATCGCCCTGGCGGTGCTGGCCACCAGCCTCTCCTTGGTGGTCATCTTCGTCCCGGTGGCCTTCATGGGCGGCATGGTGGGCCGGTTCTTCAGTTCATTCGGGCTGACCGTCGCCTTCGCCGTGATGATGAGCCTGTTTGTCTCCTTCACCCTCACGCCCATGCTGTGCGCCAAATTCCTGAAACTGGAACCGGCCGGGGATGGGCACGGCACCTCGAAAGACGGGATTGTCTGGCGCTTGACGGAGGGCGCCTTCGGCCGGGCGCTGCGTTGGGCCCTCAAATACCGGTTGGTAACCCTGATCCTCTCCTTCCTGGTGGTCCTCTCCACCGGGCCAATCGCGGCCAAGATGGGCTTCAATTTCGTTCCCCGCGATGACACCAGCGAGTTTCAGGTGAGCTTCATCACCCCGGAGGGTTACACCCTGGATCGCACCAACCAGGTCGTCACCGAGATTGAGGCCCGCCTGGCCGCACTCCCAGGGGTGCGGCACCGGTTCACCACCATTGGCGAAAACAGCGGCAATGCCGGCAAGGGCCAGGGGGATGTCACCCGGGGATCGATCTACTTCCGCATCTCCGAGCTGGATGAGAGACAATACTCGCAATTTGATCTCATGCAGCGCGCGCGGGTGATCTTGCTCGACTACCCGGAGCTCAGGACCACGGTTTCGGATGTCTCGGCGATTGGCGGTGGCCCGGAGGGGGATACCCGAACCTTCCAGGTCAGCGTGTCGGGGCCGGATCTCGGCAAATTGGCGGAATTCTCCGAGGCCTTCAAGACGCGCCTGCGGCAGGTCCAGGGCCTGGTGGATGTCGACACCAACATGTCGTTGCGCAAGCCGGAGGTGCAGGTGTCCATCGACCGAGATCGGGCCAGTGATCTCGGAGTGCCCGTCCAGACCATCGCCAACACCCTCAATGTGCTGGTGGGCGGCCAGATTGTCTCGCGCTACAAGGAGGCAGGTGAGCAGTACGATGTCTGGCTCCGGGCCGACAAGGCGTTCCGGTCCAACCCGCAGGGGCTTTCTTCCCTCACCGTCCCGTCGCCGGAGGCCGGCCCAGTGCAGTTGGGCGCGCTCACGCAGCCCCTGGAGACCCGGGGGCCCAGCCAGATCAATCGCCTCAACCGGCAGCGCACCGTGACCATCCTGGCCCATCCCGACCAGATCTCGCTGAACGATGCCATGATCCAGGCCAAGGCGATCGCCAAGGATCTGGACCTGCCCCCCGGTTACGCGATTTCCTTTGGTGGCCAGGCCAAGATGCTGGGCGAGACAGGCTATTACTTCGCGGTGGCGCTGGGCCTGAGCGTGCTGTTCATGTACCTCATCCTCGCCGCCCAGTTCGAGAGCTGGCTGCACCCGGTCAGCATCCTCTCCGCGCTGCCGGTGACCATTCCTTTCGGCCTGCTATCCCTGCTCATGTTCGGCCAGCCGATGGACCTCTACGCCATGTTCGGCCTGTTCATGCTCATCGGCATCGTCAAGAAAAACGGCATCCTGCAGGTGGACAAGACCAACGAGTTGCGCCGCGCCGGCATGCCCCGTGATGAGGCTATCATGGAGGCGAACCACACCCGTCTCAGGCCCATCCTCATGACCACATTCATGCTGGTGGCCGCGATGATCCCGTTGGCCCTGGGAGCGGGGCCTGGTGCCGGCGCGCGCGCCAGCCTGGCCAAGGTGATCATCGGCGGGCAGATGTTCAGCCTGGTGCTCTCGCTGCTTGTGACACCGGTGGTCTACTCGGTGATCGATAGCCTGCAAAACCTGGCGCTTCGCCTGGTTTTTCGCGGCAAAAAGACCCCGCCCCTTCCTGAAACAAGTCACTCAGCCACCCCGGCTCGGGTCGGCCTTTCTTCCTGACTGCTGAACTGAATAAAGCAACAAGCATTTGGGAGGAGTTCAGGCGAACCCTCCCAAATGCTTGTTGCTTCCGTTTAGGGATCAATCTTTCTTCTTGAGGATTTGCGCCTCAAGACGGGTGACTTCCTTTTTGGTGTGCCTGGGCAGGAAGTCATTGACGCTCATGGGCGAGACCGAGAGCACCACCCCCATGGTGTCTTCCGCCACATCCTTTTCCTGGAAGAGCGAGTAGAGAATCCTGCCCTTGAAGGTCACGCTCTGCCCTTTCATTTCGCGAAGTTGCTCCATTTCCTCGGTGGCGCAGTGGTCGTAACGGGCGATCCAGCTACCCTCCTTGTCCAGGGCCGAGAAGGAAAGGAAGCTTTCCCCGGGCATCCCGGCCAGCATCACCGCGCAGGGGTGGGTGTCGAAAAGGATCAGCCGGTCAAACTGCAGGTTCTTGCCGTTCTTGGGCAGGTAGGTGAGGTTGTTGCTTCGGCAGTAGACGGTCACGGAATAGGGGCCGTCGCCCTCCACCGCCACATCGTAGAGTGTGGCTTGCAGTTCCAGGTTGCGGCCGGGCAAACGGGACTCGAACCACTTTTTGGCCTTAGCCCGCTCCATGGTGAATTCAGGACCAGCCTTGGGGTAATCGGATTCGGGCATGTCTTCCACCAGGTCGATGGAATTGTTGTAAAACCGCTTGTTCAACTGGCCGCTGGCTTCCACAGCGCGGCGGATGGTGATCACCTGGCGCCGCAGGTTCCGCAGTTCCTGCTCCTTTTGGCTGATCGACCGCTCCAGGTCGGCAATTTGTTGCTGGGGATTTTCTTCCTGCGCCCGGGCCATGCTGCCCAAGGCCAACAGGCCCGCGGTGCAAATCAGGAAAGCGCGCATGGTGCTAAACGGGCCGGTCACGGGAAAATCCTCCTGACAATGCGGAACAGTGCAATCCGGGAACAAAATCTGGATAAACGGAATGGGTTGGACGTCTTCCATTGGAAGCTGCCAAGTCATCCCAAATTCACCAAATTCCATTTCTATCTCAAAATGGCTGGCCAACAAGAAAAACAGGAGATTTGGCTAATTTGGGAAATCTCTTTTCCCCAGCTGAAAACCCGCATTCCAGCGACAGGTCAGTGGCCGTTGCGAAATGAAAAAACAAAGGGAGCGCAACCATTCAAAGCCTTCAGAATTTCAGTATGGTTGGGATTCCAATCATTGCGCGGAACCCAGGCACCGTCATGTTTGAACAATACGGCTACTGGGTGCTTCTCGCTGGTTTGGTCATTGCCATCGCCAGCCTGATTTGGCTTGTGGCCCGCGCTCTAAGGGTCAGTCTGGGCTGGGGTTTGGCTTGCCTGTTTTTTCCGCCTGCTGTCCTGTTGTTTGCCGCACGCAACTTTTCCAGGGCCAAATGGCCATTGGCGGCGATGGTGCTGGGGCTTGGCCTGGCTGTTGGCACCATTGCCATCAACCGGTTGGTGGTGAATCGCCTCAGCCTGGGGCCCCGTGAGAAAGTGGTGGACGGGGAGCTGCACATCACCCTCACCGGGTGGGACCAAAGCGACTATTCACCCCTGGAACAAAGGAAGGAAACGGTTGTCTTGCAGATGGCCAATCCCGATGTCGCCGATGAAACCCTCGACTATTTGGCTGGAATGACCCGCCTCCGGGAACTGGACCTGAACGACTCCCGGATCACCGACGTGGGCCTTCAGAAAATCGCGATGCTGCCCAGTCTGCGCGTCCTCAGAGTGCGTGGTACCAAAGTGACCGACGAGGGTTTTGTGAGGCACATCCTGCCCGGGGAAACCCTGCGGGAGATCGATGCACGCGAAACCACCATCAGTTCCAAGTCCCTCCGCGAATGGAAAGCCGCCGACAAGGATGGACGCAAATTCCTGAAATAGAAACTGTACCCTCCTCGAGGACCGCCATGCCTCTCCAACTGGTCGAAGACGCGATGGGTGATCCACGCAACGCCCGATTTCTGGCGGTGGCCTCTGATTTGGCCTACTTGTCCCGGTCAGAGGGGGAAGCCAAATTCGGTGATGAGCTGGGACTGATCGCGCGCCTTGTGAGCGTGGATAACACCCAGGCCTGGATCGCCACGAACGCGGACTATATTGTGGTGGCTTTCCGTGGCACGGAGAAACCGACAGCCATTGAGGGCCTGAAGGATTGGCTCCTCACCAACGCGATGAACCTGCTGGTGGTGCCAGGGGGCAGATTGGGAACTGACCTGGCCGCGGCGGGGGTGGGTGCCCGTTTCCACCAGGGATTCGTGGAGGCGATCGCCGAAGTCTGGCCACCGGTGCTGGCGGGGGTGGAAGAGGAAATGGCCAAGGCCGAACGCCCACTATGGGTGACCGGCCATAGTCTGGGAGGTGCCTTGGCGCTATTTGCCGCCTGGCTCTTCACCCGCCGGATGATCAATGTTCATCAGGTTTATACTTTTGGTGCCCCGATGATCGGCAATCAAGTGGCTGTCGAAGCGTTCAATCGCGACTTCAAGGGAAAGGTCTTCCGCTACACAAACCACCCCGATCCCGTCCCTCGCCTGCCCATGTATAGCCTGCTGGCCAACGAATTTGTCCATTGCGAGGAGGAGCGCAGCCTCGACCCGGGGGGTGAAAACCTGGCTGAATCCAGTGTCAAAAGCATGGCACGGGTGGCTGCTGACGGGATTCTCAACGCTACCATGATGGATAATATCTGGCGTTCGGTTGTCGGTGGTATCGCGGCCCACGGGATGGACAACTACCGAAGGTTGCTGGGCTAGTTGCCCTTCATCCAGGTTTGTTCAAGAAGACTGTACACCGGGCCTGCCGGGAGAAATGTTCGCATGAATCCGGGGATGCCGCCATCGCCGGCGGCTGACGATGTCTCCCCTCCTTCCACCAAGCTCGGGAAATGGGGTGGTCGTGTGCGGGTTGGGTTGGTCTTGATTGCGATCGGTGCCCTGGCCCTGGGGTTCCGGTCCCTGCTGTACCACCGCGCCTTGTCCCTGGCTCCAAAGCCATCCGAGGCGCCGCCCATGACCGTGCGGGTACAACCGCTGGTATCGGAAACCGTTTCCTCCGCCCTCACCTACAGCGGCCCGGTCAAGGAGTTGGAAAAGGCCGAGTTGTCCTTTCGCGTGGGGGGGACCATCACGGGTTTGCACCGGGTGAAGGGGCCCGATGGCATGGAGCACGCCATCCACGAGGGAGATATCGTCACACCCGAAACGGTTCTGGCCAGTCTCGATACCGCCGATTTTGTCCGTGACCGCGATGTGGCCGCCGAAAAATTGGCCACGGCAGGGGCTTACCTCGCCCAACAGGAATCCGAGGCTTCGCTGGCGCTGCTCGAGTTCCGCCGGGTGGAACAACTGTGGAAAAGCAACGCGACCAGCATCTCCAACCTGGATACCGCCAAGACCAAGCAGGTTTCCACCGCCCTGGCGGTTGCCGGTGCCAGGCGTGACAGGGAATCAGCCCGCATCGCCCTGGCCCAGGCTGAGGCGAACATTTCCTACTGCATCCTCAAATCGCCCTTCAGGCAGGGCACCGTGGCGGCCCGATTTGTCGATGTCGGCCAGCGGGTCACCGCCAACCAGAAATCGTTTCTGCTCCTCGACCTGTCCAGCGTGGTGATCGGCTTCGGCGTCCCGGACACCCTGGTGGGTTCCTTGGTCCTCGGACAGAAGGTCGATGTCCTCTGCGACGCGCTGCCCGGCCGGCGTTTCCAGGCGGTCGTGCACAAGATCGCATCCGCCGCCGACCAGCAAACCCGCACCTACCCCATCGAGGTGCGGGTGGACAACCAGCCAGGTTTGAAGCCGGGCATGATCGCCACGGTCGAGTTCCGCAAGGAGGTGAAGGCCTACCTGCTGCCGCTCACAGCGGTGGTGCCCGATTCCCGGGACGCGAATTATCGGGTGTTTCGTGTTGTCGAGCGTGACGGCAAATCCGTGGCCGAGGCTGTGCCTGTGCGGTTCGACAATGTGCTCGACAACCGCGTGGAGGTCCGACTCGACCCGCGGTCATTGCTGAAGCCGGGTGACCGGGTGGTTTCCACCGGCACCCACCGCTTGCACGATGGCCAGTCCGTCCAGGTTGAGCCGTGAAGGACGGACATCCATCCATGCGCGGTTCATTGTCCACCTCCCAGTATTTCGTCTACAAGCGTCCCATCGCGTGGACGCTGCTCGTGGCGACACTGGTGTGGGGCATCTGGGCCTACCGCTCCATGCCCCAGCGCCAGGATCCGCTCATCCAGATCCGCAATGGGCTTGTTCTGACGGACTATCCCGGGGCCACCTCGCTGGAGGTGGAGCAGGAACTCACGCGTAAGATCGAGAAAAAGCTGAGCGAGAACCCGGCTGTGGAGCATGTGCGTTCCATCAGCAGGCAGGGCCTGTCGATCGTCTTCGTGGACCTGTACGACACCATCAAGAATGCGGAGTTGGTCTGGCAGGATTTGGACAACAAGCTGTCCGGAATGGATGACCTGCCCACCGCTGGGGGCAGGCCGCTTCGCCCCCGCCTCGACAAAGATTTTGGGGATACGATCTCGATCCTGATCACCTTGAGCAGCCCGCCTGTTTCCGATTTCGAGCTGGACAGCAGGTCTGAGGTGATAGTCGCCAAATTGAGGGAGGAAAGGGCCAAAAGGCCCGATGGATTGCGGGAGAATCGCCACACCGGCATCCTGGTCCATCCGGTGACGATTGACCCCGGACTGGTGGAGCGATTGGGGCGTTCGGCCCTGTCGCGGCTGGAGCAGCAGGGCATCATTGAGGACGGTCAATACTCCAGCCTGTTGGGTGTGGGCCTGATCGATTTCAAGATCCGGCCGGGCAACAATGTCGATCGTTTGCAGGCGGAGATGAGCCGTTGGCAAAACGACTACATCGGCACCGGGCTTGGTCATCCCGATATTTGGCCGGGTGTGGTCGTGGGAAATCTGGAAGATTTACCCGGTATCCTGCGTGCCCAATGCCAGCGTCAACCGGGCGGCGTCGCGCGCTACAGCTACGAGGAGTTGCGCCAGTATGCCGATCTGCTGCAGGACCGCCTCCGGCAGTCCCCCAAGGTGGGAAAGATCGAGCAGATGGGTGTGGTGGACGAGGCCATCTACCTCTTCATGAGTGGCCATCGTTCGGGAACCACCAACCTGGACCTGCAGTCGCTGGGCCGGTTGCTGGCCCAGAGGAACATCGATACCCCGGGCGGAACCTTCGAGCTCCCCACGCAGCGGGTGAATGTGAAGCCCACCGGCAAGCTCGCCCGACTCGATGAAATCAGGGACATGGTGGTCAATCAGGGGGATGGCTACCCCATCTACCTCCGGGACCATGTGGAAATGGTCCGGGGTTACCAGGATCCGCCCCGCTCGCTGAATTTTCGCACGATCAAGGCGCCTGCCGGCTCGCCCCCAACCCGATTGCCCGATGGATTGTCGGAAAAACCCAATAACGGGGTTGGCCACCCCGCGTCAGATGAGGCCAAGCCGGCCGAACTCTGGACTACCCGGGCCATCACGCTGGCGGTGCGCCATGTGAAGGGCACCCAGATCGCCGATTTTTCCCGTGATGTGGATGCGGCGATCGATTCCCTCAAGGGCCTGCTCCCGGCCGACCTGCGCCTCGAGCGCACCAGCGATGAACCGGAACGGGTGCGGCTGAAAATCCGCGAGTTCAATGACTGCCTCCTCGAGGCCATCGTCATCGTCGTGGCGGTGGCGTTGGTTTTCATGGAATGGCGCAGCGCCTTCGTCGTCGCGCTGTCCATTCCCATCACCCTGGCTATGACTCTGGGATTCTGTTCCCTCATCGGTATCGACCTGCAGCAGATCTCCATCGCCGCGCTGATCATCGCACTGGGTCTGCTGGTGGATGACCCTGTCGTGGCAGGCGATGCGATCAACCGGGAGCTGGCGCAGGGGGAAAAGCGCGATGTGGCCGCCTGGCTGGGGCCGCAAAAACTGTCCCGCGCCATTCTCTACGCCACCATCACCAACTGCGTCGCCTTCCTTCCGTTGCTGCTTGTCAGTGGTGTGGTGGGGGAATTCATCTATTCGTTGCCGGTCGTGGTCACGGCTTCCCTGGTTGCCAGCCGCATCGTTTCCATGACCTTCATCCCGCTTCTGGGCTACCACCTGCTGAGGGGCCAGGCCGGCATGGAGGCAAGCCTGGCCACTGGCGGAAGAAGTTCAGGTTTCGCGCGCCTGTACAACGGTTTCTCGGAAGTCTGCATGCGCCACAAATGGATTGCGTTGGCCGCCTGCCTGATTTTCCTCGCGACAGCCATAAGCCTCATCCCGATGATCGGCACCAACTTCTTTCCCAAGGACCTTCATTCCGCGTTCACCATCGACCTGTTCCTCCCGGAGGGGGCCTCGATCGCCCAGACCAAGGAACAGGCGATGCGCGCCATTGCGGAGACCGACTCCATCCTGGGTACGGAAGTGGAGGCCTACACCACCTTTGTGGGTGCGGGTGGGCCCCGCTTCTGGATATCCATCGTCCCCGAGCAACCAACCTCCAACTATGCCCAGATTCTGGTTCACACGACCGATCGCCATCACACCGCCGCGTTGGCGGAGAAGTTGAAGCGGGAATTAACATCCCGGATTGCCGAGGCCCGGGTGCGGGTGAATCAGTTGGAAACAGGTCCCCCCATCGGCATTCCTGTTCAGTTGCGCATCATGGGGCCGGATATTGCCACCTTGCGGACCTTGGCCCAGGAGAGCAAGGCGCTCATGCGTGATTTCCCGGGCGCCACTGATATCTGCGATGACTGGGAGCCCGAAGTGCTCCAGCTCGGCCTCCAGGTCGATCCGCAAAAAGCCAGCCTTTCCGGCGTGACCAACCAGGCCATTGCCGAATTGATGAACGCCGCCCTGTCGGGTTCTCCCGCCACATGGATTCGGGAACGCGACCGGTTGATTCCGGTCACCTTCAAGCTGCGCCCCGATGAGCGCAGCCGATTCGACGCCTTGCGAACCCTGAAGGTGCCCACGCAGCATGAGGGCCAGCGTGTGCCCCTCGACCAGGTGGCCCGCTTCAGTCCCGAGGCGGTCGCCCCCATCATTGGCCGGCGCGACCACGAGCGTTGCATCACGGTCAAATGCGACACGGTGCCTGGGGTTCTGCCCAGCAAGGCGGTTGAATTCCTGGATGAAAGGCTGAAGGTGCTCTCCAAATCGTGGCCGGCCGGTTACCACTACGGTTTCGGTGGCGAGAAGGAGGAACAGGAAAAGGGGTTCGCCTCCATGGGCATCGCCATGGTCACCTCCATCCTGGCCATTTACCTCGCCTTGGTGTTGCAGTTCAACAGCCTGTTGAAGCCCATGGTGGTCTTCGCGGCGGTCCCGTTCGGCATGGTGGGCGGGCTCATGGGCTTGCTGGTGTCGAACACCCCGCTGGGCTTCTTCGCGTTGCTGGGCCTTTCTTCCCTGGCCGGGGTGATCATCAGCCATGTGATCGTGCTCTTTGAATACATCGAGGAGGCGAACGAGCGGGGTGAGCCCTTGCGCAGGGCGGTGATCGATGCGGCGCTTGTGCGGCTGCGTCCGGTGCTGGTAACCGTTCTGGCCACCGTGGGTGGACTCATCCCACTGGCGTTGAAGGGTGGCCCCTTGTGGGAACCCCTCTGCTATGTGCAGATTGTCGGTCTGCTTTTGGCCACCTTGGTCACCAAGGTGGTGGTGCCGGTGCTCTATGTGATTTTTGTCGAGGATCTCGGCTGGATACGCTGGGGGCAGCCCGCCCCGCGGCGCGGCTCATCCGGATGACGGTCATCTGACCCTGAAGACCGGCAATGGCGGAAACAGTTTGATCAGATCGCCCGTTCCCACCCGTGGAAACGGCTCAAAACCGCCCGCCGCCAGACGGGTGGATCGCATGGCGCATTCCTTCTCCAGCAGGTACCAGCGGTTGTATTGCTCCCGCGAGCGGTTGAGAGGTTCAAGGTCCTGTGTTTCCAGGTGCCTGGCCCAGGCATGGTTCAGATCCGCTGCCATCCGCGCCAGGCGCCGCAAGGATCCCTTCAGGGGCCAATGCCAGAAGGCTTTGCCCGGCGGATATTTCAGCTTGTGGTCCAGCCGTTGGTCCAGTTGCCGCAACCGGTCCAAATCTTCCGGGCTGGCCAACCACGGCCCGAAGGCATCCAATCCACCCGCTTGGTGGCGGAGTTGGGAGCACAGCCTGCCGACCGGGACGGTCCAATCTTTCCAGGTGCGGTGCAGCTTGTCTGCCAGCGCGTTCCATTCCGTTTCAACTGTCAGCCCGCGCCGCACATAGGCGGGGGTATCGAACGAGGCCCACGCTCGTCCTTCCCCTTCGCCCTCCCAACCGACTGATTCCCCCGGAATGATGGATTGCATGGTAAGTGCCGTCACCCGGGGGAAAATTCTGGAAAATGGGCCGATGCGTCTGCCGTAAGGACCGGAAAAACCAGACCGATCCTTGTCAGCGGTAGGGATTCCCCCATCCCATCCAAATTCAAGCTAGGGCATGGGTTTCGGGTGGCAATAGCTTCAAGCCCTGGGCCGTTTCAGGCCGATCCACCCAACATGAAGGCGGATGCTTTTTTCATGCCATTGTCCCCCCCGGAAGGTGGAGCCGATGGGCTGACATCCGGCCTCTCGGCCAGCCAGGAAAACCGCATGCTGGATCCCACGGTCCCCGGGGCGACGATCGAGGTGGAATCCCCTCGGTACCAAACCCCGGATGGCCCGGATTCGGATCTTCGCGAGGATGCGTTGCCGGCCATTGACGCGGTTCCCCCGCTCGAAAAGCCTGGCCTGGTGCGGGTGAACACCTGGGAAAGGCCGCTAACCCCTTCCGCCCGCAATGTGCCCTTGTTGAACAATGCACCTTGGGTCCGCACCTTGGGCTCCATGGATTTCAGCATCCAGACCCAGGGTTGGCGCTTCCCTCTCCCTCCCGACCTAAATACCCGCAAGGCCGGCAAGGTTTCTCCAGCTTCCCAGGAGCAAGAGGCGGCACCTGATGAGCCGGACATCCAGCCCACCCAGGAAATGATCGATTTCGCGGCTGCTGCTGGCTTGAACCCGGTGGATCAAGCCCAGGGCCAGGTGGCGGGCCTCCCCGTCGGGAGCGCTTCGCTCCAGCCCATGGGTTTGGAGGAAGGTGAAGGAGCCGATGTCGGGAACAGTGTCACACGACTGAAGCCCCCCGCCGCCATGGCCGGATTGAAGGACCGTTTGCTGACGCTGCTTCAGCCTCCCCTCGAGGGCATGCTGGGCAAGGGACGGCTCACCCTCCCGTTCAAACCCTACCCCTACCAGCTGCAAGGCATCGCCTTCCTCATGCCCCGGAGCGCCGCGCTCATTGCCGATGAGATGGGGCTGGGAAAAACCGTGCAGGTGATCCTGTCGCTTCGCCTTCTCATCAGCAGCGGCATGTTGAAGCGCGCCCTGGTCGTCTGTCCCAAGCCGTTGGTCATCAACTGGACCCGTGAGCTCCGCACCTGGGCCCCCGACCTGGCGTTCGAGGTTTTCTCGGGTGACACCGAGACCCGCACCGCCATGTGGAAACTGTCAAATTGCCCCGTGCAGGTAGTTAATTACGAGATCCTCACCCGCGACCATGAGATCATCCTCGACGACGATGTTCGGTTCGATGTGGTGGTGCTGGACGAGGCCCAACGCATCAAGAATGCCGGAGGCAAGACCGCCCAGGCGGCCAAGGCCATCAAGCGTTCCCGCAGTTGGGCGATGAGCGGCACGCCCATCGAGAACCGCGTGGAGGACTTGACGAGTATCTTCTCGTTTGTCGATCCGAAACTGATACCCCCGGATGCCCAGCCGCGACAGATGTCCGAGATTGTCCGGGACCATATCATCCGCCGCACCAAAGACCTGGTGGCGACCCATATGCCGCCCAGAGTCATCCGCGATATCCATCTGGAATTGCTGCCGGAGCAGCGCGAGACATATGAGAAGGCCGAGAAGGAGGGCATCGTCCACCTCAACTCGCTAGGCGACACCATCACCGTCCAGCACGTTTTCCAGTTGGTGATGCGCCTCAAGCAGATCTGCAATTTCGACCCGCGAACCGGTGCCAGCGCCAAGATGGAGCAGCTCACGGCCGACATGGAGGAGGTCGCCTCCACAAACAACAAGGCCATCCTCTTCTCGCAATGGGTCGAGCCGCTCGAGTCCATCGCGGCGGCATTGGCCGAGCACAACCCGGTCCAGTACCACGGCAAGATTCCGCAGGCTGAGCGCCAGCCGATCCTCGACAAATTCAAGACCGATCCGATCCACAAAATAATCCTCATGAGCTACGGCACCGGGTCGGTGGGACTCAACCTGCAGTACACCAACTATGTTTTCCTGTTCGACCGGTGGTGGAACCCCGCCATCGAGGACCAGGCGATCAACCGGGCCCATCGCCTCGGCCAGAAATCCACGGTTTTTGTCTCCCGCTACATCAGCGTGAATACCATCGAGGAACGCATCGCCCTCGTCCTCGACCAGAAACGCGCCCTGTTCCAGGAAGTCATCGCCCAAAACGGTCCCCCCATCAGCATGGGGCTTTCCGAGGATGAGATCTTCGGCCTGTTCGATATCCATAAAACCCGGAAGGCGGCATAAATAACTTGTCCTTTGCATGCCTTGGCTAACAAATAATATCTCTCTTTTTGGCCCAATCCCCCCATCCTTCCAATGCGTGTGGGCCCGACTTGGAGATCCTGCGCGATTGGATTAAGAATAAATCTCCACGACGAAGCGGCTCCGGGGGCGCCCGGCGGCATGCCGTCGCATGTCTGGGTGTGAGGATTTTTCTTCGATGAGCAAGAAGCGTTTGGCGCTGGTGGTGGGCGGTGGACCGGCGCCGGGTATCAACGGTGTGATCAGCGCGGTCACCATTGAGGCCCTCACCCAGCAGGGCTGGGATGTTTTCGGCGTGATGGAAGGCTTCAAGCACCTGGTCAAGGGGGACAAGACACAGGTCAAGCCCCTCACCGTCGACGATGTGAAGAATGTCAACATCAAGGGTGGCTCCATCCTCTCCACGGCACGGGTCAATCCGGCCAAGAACGAGCAGGACTTGCAAACGGTCCTCCGCGTGTTCAAGGAGATGGACATCAGTTACCTCGTCACTATCGGTGGCGATGACACCGCCTACTCCGGCAGCCAGGTCTACAAGGCCGGGGGCGGATCCATCCGCGTGGCCCATGTGCCCAAGACCATCGACAACGATTTGCCCCTGCCTCCGTCGGTTCCCACCTTCGGCTTTGAAACCGCGCGCCAGATCGGCGTGAACCTGGTCCGCAACCTGATGGAAGACGCCAAGACCAGCAGACGCTGGTTCTTTGTCATCAGCATGGGGCGCGCGGCGGGTCACCTGGCCCTGGGCATCGGCAAGGCATCCGCCGCGACGCTCACCATCATCCCCGAGGAATTCCGCAAGGCCCCTCCCACGCTGGAGAGCCTCTGCGAGATTCTTGTGGGTGCCATCATCAAGCGCCGCAGCAAGGGGCAGGACTACGGCGTGGCGGTGCTGGCCGAGGGCTTGGTGGAAGCTTTGGGTGAGGAAGCGCTGGTCGCCATGGGGGAGGCCCAACTCGCCCGCTACGGCAAGATCGAGCGCGACCCGCACGGTCACCTGCGCATGGCCGAGGTCGATTTCGGTCGCATGATCAAGGATCAAGTGGCCCAACGGCTGAAGGCCCTGGGCATCAGCATGACACTCACCGAGAAGGAGATCGGCTACGAGTTGCGCTGCGCTGATCCCGTCCCGTTCGACGCCGAATATACCCGCGATCTGGGTTACAGCGCCGTGAAATTCCTGCTCAGCCCCGAGTCGGCCCAATATGGTGCCATCATCAGCCTGGTCGACGGCAAGATGAAGCCACTGCCGTTCGAGACCATGCTCGATCCCAAGACCAAACGCATGCAGACCCGCAAGGTCGATGTCACGGGCGAGGGGTACGAGTGCGCCCGCCGCTACATGATCCGCCTCGACCGCCGGGATGTCGAGAATCCCGAAAACATCCAGCGCTTGGCCAAGGCCGGCAACATGGATGAGAAAACCTTTGTCGAGCGCTTCAGCAAGATCATCGACACCTGATCCGGATTCGAACCGGGTGAAATGCGACACACCCCGGGCAATCCCCGGGGGTGTTTTTTTAGGGGGCCTGCGAATTAATCCTGCGCGCTCGCTTTTCAAATACCCCAAGCCATTCCAGAAGCATCGCGTCGCCGATCGTTTTGGATCGGCGCAATTCATTCGGGGGCTTGCCCCAGTAAAAACTGATCCATCCGCAGGAAACTGTTCCCGCCTTGTCCATGAAAGTTTCAAGCTCCTTGGCAGTGCACTGCAGGGGAAATGTTTCCTCCACCACCACCGGTTTGCCTACGGAGAATCCGCGAAAGGTTTCCAGGGCCACATCCAGCTTGCCGGTCTGGGGATAGAGATGCACCGAGACAAAGTCCAGGCTATCCACCACCTTGCCTGGTACAAAACCGGAAGTCAGCCCCTTGCGGTCCAGGCTCCAATCCACCATCCCCACCGTGATCAAATGGCGCCTGTCCACTTGGCGGATCGCGCCGCACAGGAGGTCTATCCACGCTTTGGCGATGTCAGGGCGGGGTCGGTTGCCCTGGTCCAGGCTGATCAACTGCACGAAGTGCTTGTCGCCAAATGGAGGGCCAAGCCAGTCACCCTCCTTCCGCCTGCCGCCAGGTACAACTGGTTCGTTCATCAGGTCATAGCAGAAAATGGCAGGGCTACCGGCGCACCGCTTGGCAATGGATTGCCAAAAGAAGGCCTGCGCTGCCCATCGTTCACTTTCAGCCAATCCGTCATACCAGGCTGGTACATCCCTTTTGTGGTAACAACCCAGCCCGGTCAGGTTCAGGTACAGCCCTGTTTTCCCGGCCAGTTGGACCAGTCGGTCCAGTTGCGCCAGGGCCTTCGGATTGGCTTTGTCGGGAGCATCCAGAAACTTGCAAGTTTGCAGGTGAATACGGACCACATTGGCCCCAAGTTGCCTCATCTCGGCGAAATCTGCCTCCACCCGGTCCCATTCCTTTTCCCAATAGTCTTCCAGTAATCGTCCCACATCATCGTGGTCGTAATTGAAACCAAAGGGAACGAAGGGATTTCCAGTTGCCCGCCGGATGAATCCCTTGTGGTCCGCCGAAACAGCGATTTCATCCATCCCGGAATTCATCTCGCCTGGGGCTGATGCCAAATGCAGGGCAAGGATTAGGGTCAGGGGCCCGGCGTTCAGGTTGATCATGCCTTAACAATTCCCAAGTGAATGAGTGAAATGGACCGGTTATTTTTCGATTTTTCGGGATTTAGGTTGGACGGCTTCAAGGAATTCCGCATAAGCCCGTTCGGGGGCGTATTCCTTGCTGTCATGGAGGATTGCGCCAAAGGTTAGGCGAAGTTCACCGCCGGGGTGAACGGTCATTTGGCTCACGGTGCCCTGGCGCATTGCCTGCCTGCCGAATGGATTGGCCACCATCAGGCCGTAGTCGCGGTTGTGCCACCAACTGGGTCGTAAGTTGTCCGGCGAGGCGAAGAGAGTGATTCCTGCTTCGGCTCCGTTCACGATACCGCTGTAGTCGGTCCATTCGGCGGGCTGGCCCCAGGTATCCTTGGCAGTGGTTTTTCCCTTTGAATTGGCGATCTTTCCGCCCTTCTTTTCAATCAGGGGTCCGGCCATCCGCGCCCCGAATCCCATTTCCTCCTGATCCCCCAGAACAAGCCCCTTTTCACCTGCTTCCAGCGCGGCGTCCCAGACGATCAGGCAACCGATGGGCGACACCCGCACCGAGAAGCGGCTTTTCAAATGTCCCATAAGGCGGCCACCGGCGGCATTCAGCGCATGCCGGGTGGCGAATCGAATCGGTTGACTGTTCAATCCCGCTTCAATCTCCAGGTCCTTGGGCTCCATCCTGGCCTTGTTTCGCCAAAAATCCTCCCCGCTGATGTCACCAAAACCCAGCCAAAGTCCCGGATGCATGGTGGCATGGTCCGTGGCATCCCGGTCTGACAGGGGCGGATGGGTTCGCGTCAGTCGCATCCCCTTGGGGCTGTGCAGGTTGGAGAAATAGGGGCGAAGGATCGTGTTGTCGCCTTGCGAGAAGGTCGCAAGGGGCTTGCCATTCAGGGTAATTTCCAACCCGTTCGCTGTTTTGGCGGCGGCAAGTTCGGCCGGATCGGATGCAAACCCGGCAAAGAGATAAACCAGTTGAAAAATGTTGGGAATCACCCGGTCATCTCCTTTTCATCCAGGTTGCGAGAGGGCGCCAGCCAGATGGCGGCGACTCCCATCGCGTAAATGAACGCCATCACCGACCCCACCCTGGGGTAGCTTCCACCCAGCCAGTTGAAAAGAGCGCCCGCGCCAAGCACCCCGAAGGCGGTTGCGAACCTTCCCGTGTTGTAGGACATGCCGCTACCCGCTGAACGGATTGCGGTGGGGAAAAGGTCAGGCAAAAAAAGCGCCAGCCACCCGAAAAAAAGCGTGGAAAAGAACCCTTGGATCAGGACGATGGGGATGAACAGCGGTTCCAGGGGCGCGGTGATCTGAAACATCGCCAGTGTGGCGATCCAGGCGCCAAGGCTTATCAGAAGGTAACTGCTTTTCTTGCCTAGCCAACCTGCCAACTGGGCCCCAAGGATGCTTCCGGCGATGGCTCCGCCCGACCACCAGCCCTGGACTGCTGCCTTGTACCCAGGGTTGGTGCTGCGTGCCATCTCATCCGCCCAGGGGATCATCCACTTGCTGGCCGCCCACGCCCCAACCATGGGGATGGCGCTCAGGATGATCCCTGCCAGGGTCCGACGCAGCATGGTGCTGGAGAAGAGATCGGCCAGCGGCCTGGAAGTCCTGGGGGACCCATGTCGGTTCCCGCTCCGCAGCCATTCGGGCGATTCTGGCAACAAAAACCAGCAGGACAATCCAAGGGCTGCCGGAAAACCCGCAAGCAGGAATATCCACCGCCAGGAATCACTGGTGACGGGCCAAACCCTGGCCATTTGGGACAGAAGCAAGATTCCGGCATTCAGGCCCGCCATCATCACACCACTGACCAAAGGCTTGGAGGCCCCCCGCCAGCATTCGCTCACCAGCGCCATGCCGTTGGGCCACATGCCACCCACTCCCAGGCCCACCAGGAATCGCGATGCCAGCATCTCCTCCTGGTTCCGCGCAAGCGCGCCGGCCGACGCGAAAAAGGAGTAAAAAAGCACGCTCACCGACATGGCGCGGGATCGTCCGATCCGGTCACCCAAGGCTCCGAGAAAAATTCCACCCAGGGCGGCTCCCAGCATCAGCGCGGCGGTGAAACGGGCGAACCAGTCGCCACCCGCCTGCGGGGTGAAGTCATCCCCCAGCAGGGATTTCGACACCGACAGCGATGCGACCGGCATCAGCCCCAATTCAAATCCATCGAAAAGCAGCCCTAGGAATACGGCAATCAAAACCCAGACCCTGGCTGCCGGGGATAGGGTTGGATCCTTCATGTGCCCACGCCCCACAGGCGGGCGATCGCGCTGTTGTCCAGAGGACCCAGCCCCCGCGCCTCTGCCCGACGGAGCAGTTCCAGGTGAAGACTGGTAAGGGGCAGTTCCAGCCCGGCAGCGGCCGCGTCCCGCACGATGATCTCAATATCCTTGCGGTGCTGGCTCAACCTCGCCTGTGGGCTGAATTCACCGGCCAGCATTTTCCTTCCCTTGGTATCCATCACCCGGCTTTGGGCGGCGCTTCCCCGTAACACCTCCAAGGCAGCGGCTGGATCAACACCGATCGACCTGGCAAACCCCAGCCCTTCCGCGAGTGCCGCGCGGTTCAACCCGAGAACGAGATTGGTCACCAGTTTCATGCGCGAGGCCGAGCCAAGCGGGCCGCAATGATGCAAGGTGCCACCCATTACGGGCCAAAGGTCGCGGCAGGCCTCCAGATCCCCGGTGGAGCCACCCACCATCACCACTGCCTCGCCCCGGCGGGTCTGCTCGCTGGAGCCAGAAACGGGGGCATCCAGATAACGGACTCCCTTGCCGGCAAGGCGTAGGCCGATAGCCTCCACCTGGCCTGGTTCGCCGGTGGTTGTGTCAATGAGGACTTGGCCCGGCTGCAAGTCAGCTTCCATCCGGTCCAAAACTTCCACCACGGCCTCGCTGGAGTAAAGGCTGATGACCACACGGTCGCACTCGGCGATCGGGTGGTCGCTCCACCTGGCGCCATGGGTGGTCAATTCCGCGGCCTTTTCAGGAGTGCGGTTCCAGACCACGGGGGCAAAGCCCGCTTCCAGCAACCGCCAGGTGAAGGCGGTGCCCATGAGGCCAAGTCCAATCACCCCGATCGTTCGCACCTTGGGAGTGGTCATTGCCAAAGCATAACCTGTGGCGGACGGTTTTTCAGGAAGCCGCTTTTTCCAGCTCTTCAGGGCTTCTGGGGCGGATTTGTAGCACCAGCAATCCTGCCACCAGTGCCAGTGCGGCAAAGGTGCCGAACACCACCGGTTCCGATGCCCCTTGGTCTTTGAGCTTGCCAAAACCCCAGTCGGCAAACCCGCCGCAGGAGATGCTGACCAGATTCATGATGCCGTAACCAGTGGCCCTAAGGTTGGCCGGCACAATCTGGCACAAGATCGGCATGTTGTTGGAATCAAACATCCCCCAGCCGATACCGAACAGTACCAGCGCCGACACGGCGGTGACGATCGTCCCATGGAGGCCCATGCCAAAGATGGCCGGCACAATCAGCGCCATCCCCAGCGCGCTGACCAAAATCCTGCCCCGCTCCGTGCGGGCCATCATGCGGTCCGCCAAAATACCTCCCACAAAGGCGAACAAGATCGCCGCGGATTGCCATGGCAGCGAGGCCAGTACCCCTGCACTTCCCTGTGATATTCCATAACGGTCTCGCAGGATGGCCGGCATCCAGTCCCGCACGATCCAACCCGCAAGAGCCGGCAGCGTGAAATACAGCACCAGCAACACAAATGATCCATTCAGCAGCAATTTGGGCAGGCTGTCCACCAGCCCCGGCGTTTTCAGGTTTGCGGTTTCTGAATGCGCCCCTTTGTCACGCAGCAAAAGCACCAGCGGTAGGGCGTAGGCCATCCCAAACACACCACACACGGTGAATGCGCTGCGCCAGCCCAGATCCGGGTGATCCGCAACCACGCCGCCGAAGCCTCCCGCGATCACCCCGAGGTAAATGCCAATTTGGTGCGCCCCCACCGCCCGGGACCGGGTCTGGCCCGAATGATGGGCGGCGATCAGCGCCAGTGCCGCCGGAATATAAAAAGCCTCGCTCAATCCCATCAGGGTGCGCGCGTGCATCAGCTCCTGGAAACTTTCCACACGCCCGGTCCACCAGGTGATGAGCGACCAGAGAAACAGGCTGGCACAAACGGTCAGCCGCCGGCTGAACCGGTCGGCGATATACCCGCCCAGCGGGCTGGCAAATGCGTACACCCACTTGAATTGACCAAGCATCAGGCCCCAATTGGCCTGGCTTCCGATATCGCTGATGTCACCCATCACCGACACCTTCATGCTGGCCAGCATCTGCCGGTCCAGATAATTCAGGAAAGCCACCGGCATCAGCAGCAGGACCGTCAGCCAGGCTGTGGAGACCCAACCCTTGGGCGCGATTTCACTCATGGCCGGAGGCTCCAATCATTTCAGCCAAGGGGCGCTGTGGTTCCGTTGTCAAAGATCAGGGTTCTTTCCGGCAGTCGCAGCGCACCCAGCCGCAGATGGAAGGGTCCCTTGAAATCCGGTCCATTCCGCTGTCTCTCGAGATACCGTTTCCCCACCGAGTAATCCACGCACATCACATGGCCCTTCCCCAAAAGCGCATGGGGCCTGGTGTCGTCGAACAGGTGGTTTGACGATGGTTTGTCTGGATCTTGCATCCGCCAATAATGGCCCACCACGCACAGCGGACCGGTGTAGCTGTCCCACCAGGTTTCACGCTGCTGGTGCACCCGCTCCCCCTCCGTCGGTTTGCCCGCCCCTGCCCGTTGTTCCGGGCCGGAGGTGATTCGCTTCACCGGGTTGTGGTTTTGTTTCAACAACCCGGCCTCCACGGGGTCCGGCGGGGGATTCATTCGCAAAAATTCATCGATCAGCGCGTCATGCTCCTCAAACAGTTCGATGGGACAGTTGGCGTTGCGGGCAAGATCCACCGAGTCATCATGCCAGTTGGCGTGGGCCACCCGCAGGTCATCACGTTCCAGCACCAGCGGCAGGCCGGTCAACAGCTCGATCATTTCGGCCCGCACCGCCGGCGGGGAGTTTCTGAAAAACCATGCGTTGTCGAAACCTTTGTCCAGCCCCCGCAGCAGGTTGATCTCATGGTTGCCTAGCACCGCCAGCGCGCCGGCCTCATCCATCATCCGGCGTACCCATCGCACCACTCCCGGGCTGTCCGGACCGCGGTCGATCAGGTCACCCACAAAGACCAACCGCCGCCCCTCCGTGTGTCGCCCGATCAAGTCATAACCCAGGTGCCCCAGCAGGTCGCGCAGGGCATCCATCTCCCCATGCACATCGCCTACCACATCCACCGGCCCCTTCGGGATACGGCGGACCAGATTCGAATAAGCGGTCAAAGGCACTCACTCCGCATGGGCGATAATCATTGGCGGGCAAGCAGAAAGGCGATCAGGTCAGCCAATTCTTGCGTGGAGATTTGCTTGTCAATTCCCGCCGGCATCAGCGATACGGTTCCCGGTGTCATTTCCTCCACCTGGCCGCGCGGTATCACTTCCACAGATTCCGGCCCGGTTTGCAGCCTGATCTCGGTGGCCGTCTCTCCCTTGGGTATTCCCGAAACCAGCTTGCCGCTCGCCAGGGTCAATGTCACCGGCTCATAGCTGCGCACAAAGCTGGCGCTGGGTGCGATGATCGCTTCCAGCAGATCCCGCCGGGTGCGGATGCGCCCGATCGCGGTCAGTTCCGGCCCGGCCAATCCCCCCCGGTAGCCGATCTTGTGGCACGAGGCGCATGCCGTTTTCGGGTTGTTGAAAACCTCATGCCCACGGTTGACATCACCGGGTGGAAGCTCGGCCAGCAGCTTGTCCACCATGGCCCTTTGCGCAGAGGCCGAAGGGTCGCGCTGTGCCAGGGCGGGTTCCAGCCGGTCGGTCATCTCCTTTCCATGGCCTGCCAGCGCGGTCCGCAGCAGGGCTGTGGAGACGGTTGCGGGGATCTTTCCATTCAGCAAGGTCGTGGCCAGGGCTTGCCCGGCTGAGGGATCTTTCGTTTGGAACAGGTTGACCAATCGGGCCTGGTCGCCCACGCTGGCCTCCCCCAGATTTTCCGCCAATAGTCGCCATTGGTTAGCGGTTGGTTGCACCCGGTCCAGTGCCTCGAGGGCGGCCAGCCGTTCCGACGCCGGTGCTGCTGCCTTTAGATGCCGGACAATCGCATCGAAGCGTTGGTCGTTTTCAATCCGTCCCTTGGGCAAACTGGCCATGGCCAACAGGCTGTTGATCGGATTGGCAGGGTCGGTGGTGGCCAGCTCATTCAAACGGTCGACCCAGCGTTGGGGTAACGGGCCATTTTTGGCCAGCACCGAGGTCATGCGCAAAGTTCCAGCTTTCGGGGTGGCCAGGCTCTTCAATACCGGGTCAACCCACGCCCCGGGAACCTGCTTGCCCGACCACCGTGTCATGGCTTCCAAGGCCAGGTCAGAACGATCCGAATCAAGCCAGCGGCCCACCAGTTCCTGGACTTTTGTGTCATGCACCAGGGTGCCCAGCAAGTCGCCATCCAGCCAGGTCGGCGGCTGTGAACCCTCCAACTCACTGGCGATTGCGGGCGCCCATTCCGGATGCCGTGACAAAATCCAACGGGCGAACCGCCGGTCTTCGCTGTTGGATGCGCGCGCCAGCTTCAGGGTTTCGTTGGGGGATTTCAAGCGCCGGGATTGATCCAGGGCTGTGAGCAGAAGTCGGCGGTGGGGGCCGGATCCACCGGCGGCAGCCAAAGTGTTTGTGATTCCCTTGTCCCCTTCCGGCAGCGATTTCAGCGCCAGATAAAGGGCCCGGGTGATCGCATGCTGCCAGGCCCGGTCCCCGGGGTTGTCCATCTTTTCGGCCAACGAAAGCAGGGTTGGCAGGGCGGGGCCGGGATCCAGCGCAACCAATGCCTCCACGGCTGCACGGCGAACCGTGGCTGATGGATCGGTCCCCGCCAGGCGGCTCAGGGCTTCACGCCCTTCACCGCAACGCTGCCGCGCCAATATGCGGGCAGCCACCAGCCGGATCGATTCGTCGCGATCATTCAGAAGAGTGGCAACCCGGGCCAGTGCCTCCACGGTGCCGATGCGGCAGAGACCCCACAGGGCCATGATGCGAGCGGGAACAGGATTGCCGGCATCCGTGCAGTAGGCAGCCAGTTCCGCCAGCGAACCCCGTTGCACTAGCGCGTCCAAAGCGCGATCCCGAACCACCGGGCGATGGTCGGCCAGCAACGAGACCGAAGCCAAATGGGCAAGGTTCAGTCCGCGGGGATCCTCAATGTTTTTGTCGGCTGGCGGCCCATCGGCCCGCGTGATGCGGTAGATGGCTCCCAGGGACTGATCCTTCACCATCTGCGAGGAGGGACAGCACAGCTTGTACCACCCACCCGTGTCCACCACCAACATGGAACCATCCGCATCCTCAAGCACATCGGTGGGATGGAAATCCGGGTGATCAGAGACCAAAAAGTCTTTGCTGCCGGCCTCGAGCGCGCTTCCGCTTGGACGCAGCGCGTGCGACTGCACCCGTCGCAGGTTGAACTGGCAGGAAAGAAGCTGGTCTTTCAGGCCCAATCGTTCCGACCGGGCGCGGGTCAGGCCGCAGGGGGCCGCGGGACCCAGGTCGGCCAGAACTGGCATCAGGTCCGGGCTGGTCCACAAATGGTGGGGGGTATGGATCGGGTCGTGATCCTTGCCCCACAGTCCCCCTTCCACCGCGTGGAGTACGCCATCCCTCAGGCCGGTTCCACCTCCCGGGCGATGGACGAAGGTGCAGGTGAGGAACACATCCCCCAAAGGTGAGAAGGCCAGGCCCACCGGATTGTCCATGCCACCATTCAACACCGCCTGGCGGCCGGAACCGTCCTGCCGGGCGCAGAAGATATGCGATCCCTTCGTCACCAGGGTCTCGCCGCCAGCCAGGGTGTGCTTCTGCTCGGCGAATGCGCCTTTGGTCCAGTAGATGAAGCCGTCCGGACCCACCGCCGGGCCGTGCAGGTCATTCATGCACCCGGTCAGGGTGCCGCCATCATGCCAGAGGATCCGCTTCTCGGCGACGCCATCATCATCGGCGTCGATCAACCGCCAGATCTTCGGCGGCGTGCCCACCCATACCTCGTCACCCACCACGCAGATGCCCTGCGGCAGCATCAGGTTGTCGGCGAATACCGTGCGCCGGTCGAAGACGCCGTCGCCGTTGTCATCCACCAGTCGCAGCACGCGGTGCGGTTTCTTCTCCGCCTGGACTGCCGCCGGTTCGTTGGATCCCGAGGATTCGGTCACGAACAGGCGGCCCCGCGCGTCAAACACCGCGCTGACAGGGCGGTCAACCAAGGGTGAGCCCGCCACCTGCGTGATCTTCAGGCCGGCGGACAGGGTGAAATGATGCCTTCCCAGACTAACCGCGCCGGTTGGTGCCGGCGCCTGGGAAAAAAGAAGGGCAAGCGTCGCCAGCAGCACGGTTTTGTCTCCGGTCGGGACCTTCGGTCAGGTCAGGATTTCCTTCACAACCCGTTGAGTCTCCACCCCCGTCAACCGTTGGTCCAGCCCCTGGAACTTGAAGGTGAAACGCTCATGGTCAATGCCCATGCAGTGCAGGATGGTGGCGTTCACATCGTTGATGTGCACAGGATCCTTGGTGATGTTGTAGCTGAAGTCATCCGTCTCGCCATGCACGATGCCCGGCTTGATACCGCCACCCGCCATCCACATGCAGAAGTTGCGCGGATGGTGGTCGCGCCCGTAGGTGTCACGGGTCAGCGTGCCCTGCGAGTAAACGGTACGGCCGAACTCGCCGCCCCACACCACCAGGGTTTCATCCAGCAGCCCGCGCTGGGCCAGGTCTTTCACCAGCGCCGCGGTGGGCTGGTCCGTGTCCTTGCACTGGTTGCCCAGCTCGGTGGGCAGGTTGCCGTGCTGGTCCCAGCCCCGGTGCAGCAACTGCACCACGCGCACGCCGCGTTCCACCAGCCGCCGGGCCAGGATGGCGCTGTTGGCGAAGCTGCCCGGCTGGGTCACCTTGGGGCCATACATCTCCAGGATGTTTTTCGGCTCGTTGGACAGGTCCGTCAGGTCGGGCACGCTGCTTTGCATGCGGAAGGCCATCTCGTATTGGCTGATGCGTCCCTGGGTCTCGGGGTCGTGGTAGTGGTCGAAGGTGCGCTGGTTCAACTGGCCTAGCGCGTCAAGCATGGCCCGGCGGTCTTCCGGGGCCACACCTTCCGGATTGCGCAGGTACAGCACCGGATCGCCGGTGCCGCGCAAAGCCACGCCGTTGTGCTGGGTCGGCAAAAAGCCGCTCGACCACATGCGGGTGAACAGGGCTTGCCCGTTGCTCCCCTCGGGGAACCGCGGCGTGAACACCACGAACCCGG